>JADMIO011432792.1_pt1 | contig 31679 bp, 25 predicted proteins | sample 8958161 | NCBI WGS metagenome assembly JADMIO01 (sample SAMN16585339, study PRJNA669376) | soil metagenome | isolation source: Crop rotation soil | place: USA: Cullars Rotation, Alabama | collected 2011 | reverse complement strand
CGCGACAACTTGTCCACGTGGAATTCTAAGCTTAGGATCCCAATGTGCTGGAAAGCGGATCCAGCCACTCACGGAACCGGCGGAACGTCTCCTCGGTGCAGTCGACGCCGTGGAAGGTCTCCTCGCGGCCTTCTCGAAGCGCGTTCACGTCGACGGCGCCGAACTCCGTCATGTCGCCGACGGACGGCGAGCCGACGCCGAATGGCGCTTCGCAATCAACAACGATCAGAGTCCCCATCGAGCGTCACCGTGGGCGGCGTACCACTGAGTAAATTTACTCAGTGTCTTGAGTAATCCGGGCAGTCTCCCCGCATCGATCAGTGTCGCATCGTCGGCGACGATGCTGCCAGCGCTCGAACGTTGTTGCCAGGTATCGCCATGAATCGCCAGAAAATAACCGGCGTTGACGGCCGCGCGTCTCCGGCGTTAGCATCGAGTCCTCACCACTCGCCTCAGCGCGGGCGAAGATTCCGTCCATCACTCCGCACGTGTTGCGTCACACCTTCGGGACGCGCTGGCTTCAGGCCGGCGGCGATATCTACAAGCTGTCGAAGATCCTCGGGCACTCCAGCGTCGCCGTGACCGAAGCGCACTACGCGCACTTGCTGAAGGAAGATCTGGTGGCCGCGAGTCAGCAGGTGAAGATTCCGGTCGAGCCGAGAGGCGAGGGGAACGTGGTTCGCATGCCGCGGCGGCGGGCAGGAACGAGTCAATGACGATGTTCCGCTACTCGACGCTCAGTGGCGGCGAGAATGCGCCTGTTCCGTCTGGGGCCGAACTGATTGAAATCGTTCGCCGGCGTCCGGTTTGGGACGAGATCATGATTACGCGGGAGGACGACGCGCAGTTCCCACGCGCCAGTCTGTCCTGGCACGAAGGGCACGGTCTGGTTCTCCACTGCTTCGAGGACGATCTGTCATGGGGCTTCTTCCTCGCCGAATCAGGCTCACTGACCGAGCCGGAGATCGAGATCGTTCTTGACGGCCAGGTTCAGGAACGGTGGCCGCCACAACTGTTCGTTGATCCACCTCTTGGCGCTGAAGCTCTCGACCACTTTCTGGAGAGAGGCAAACAGAAGAAAACGCTCCACTGGGTTCGGACGGATGGCTTCCCGCGCGAGACCGTATGGAAAGGGCGAGCATGCCGTGAGGTGTAGGAACAGAGGAAGAAAGACAGGAGGGGCGAAGCGTGAGCGGTGCAGGGTTACGCTTCGGGTGGCAACAGGCAGTTCACATCGTCGCCGCCGGCGGCAGCTAGTCCACGGTCAAAGGTGATCACGCGACCACCATGCCGTCGCGCGAGCCCGAGGAGATAACGGTCCGTGATCTGTTTGGCGGTAGTCGCCGTGCGAACTTCGGCCATCGTTGCAGGCGGTATGGCGTCAGGCCAGAACTCGTACTCGCGGCTTCCAGCGGTGAGCAGCAGAAGTCGGTCGGCAGTTGTTTCGGGCGGCCAAGGACCACCTGGCAACTGCGCATAAACGCGAATCACTCCAAGCTCTGTCACGGCGCAGGTCGCCCAACCTTGGTTAGCTTCCGCCGCGAACCACTCGATCGCGGCGTCGTGATGCTGATGCTCCGGAACAGCAACGCGACCAACACGTTGACGTCCAGAAGGCCGACCACGGCGGAGACTATTCGCCGGCGCCGTCGGCGAGGCGGTCAACGTCTTCGACCGATAGCGTGGGAGCGCCGGGGCGTCGTGGAAACACCGGGACGCCGCGATCGAATCGGACATCAGCGTCCGCGATCCGCCTGAGTAGCGCTTCGACGAATTCGTCGACACGCTGTCCCGACTGGCTGGCGAGATCCGCCAGTCGCTCTTTCAATGCGGCGTCCACGGTGATCGTGGCGTTCGGCATGCAGTCATTGTCCCACGAGGTGGTGAGGAGCGCGAACCGCGAGACGTTGCCGCTCTTCGCGCAGCGTCACAACGCGTCGCCGCGTGGGTGGGCCCAGAATTGGGCCCACGAATTTTGTGGCGCTGCAAATCATTCAAGAAACAGCACTTCGCAAGGTCGCCCCAGCTTGCCTTGGCGCAGGGGGTCGCTGGTTCGAATCCAGTCGCCCCGACCACTTTCCGAGGGTCTATTCCGGGTACATGGGTAACGGATCATTCCGGAGACATGGGTAACACGGTTGGACCAAACGGGTTCTCGATCGGCTCGAGCCGACAGGTCTCATCGTCGAAGTAGCCCAAATCGTAGTGCATGAAGGTGACGAGCCAGATGCGCTCGCTCACCTGACGCACGCCCACCGGCTGGCCAGCAAAGACCTGGCTGAGATTCACCTTGCGTTCTTGAAGCAGATCCGGCCGCAGTGCGTGACCGTCCAGGTCCAGTCGTGCAGCGGGTAGGACAGCGGGGTCACGCCGGTGTACGGACGTGTCGAGCGGAGATACAGCTCGCTGGGCACGCGCATCCCGAGCGCCTGGTGCGGCCGCTCATGGTTGCACTGCGCGAGAAGGCGTCAAAGCCCGAACTCGGTGAAGGCGCGGTCAAACACGGCGAACGCGTACATTTCCTTCGTCGTGGAGAGGGCGTCGCACGTGATCAGGCATCGCGTGGCCAAGTCGGTGATTGTCAGCGGATAGCAGTAGCGCCGGTCGGCGAGCATGAACTCGCCCTTGTCGTCGGCGCACGAGAGGTCATTGGGCTGACCAGGGTGGGAGAGCGGAGTGCCCGTGGCGCGGTGCCGCCGGCGCTTCCGCCGCGTCACCAGGGCATGGCGGTCGACGCACCGCATGAACCGTGCTGATGGCCGGACACTGCACGTCGGGACACCGCTGCCGGAGGCGCTCCCGAATCTTCGGCGCTCCCCAATTCGGGTACTCGCGCGTGAGGGTCCATTCCGGTCAGGTGGCGCCGTGGCGCTGGTCGCCGGTCTCCGCCCCGCTCCGGGGCTCTGGTGCTTCTCCAGGCGAGCGGGCGAGCGCCTGGCCGTGCGAGGAGGATGCTTACCGCCGGTAGCGAGCTTGGCTAAGATGTGGACATGAAAACGTCGGGCGCGAGCCAAGACCCGTCCGCATCGGAGCTGATCTCGAAGCGAATCGCCGAACTCGGGGACTGGCGCGGGAAAACTCTCCGCAGAATGCGCACGCTCATCAGGAAAGCAGACCCGGACGTCGTCGAGGAGTGGAAGTGGGTCAAAGCCACCACGCCAGGCACCCCGGTGTGGTCGCACGGCGGCATCATCTGCACCGGCGAATCCTATAAGAACGTCGTGAAGCTCACCTTCGCCAAAGGGGCGTCTCTGAAGGATCCGGCCCGTCTCTTCAACTCGAGTCTCGACGGACACGTACGCCGCGCGATCGACATCCACGAAGGAGAAGAAGTCGACGAGGCCGCGTTCATCGCGCTCGTTCGCCAGGCGGTCGCTTTCAACACGTCTGGCAAGTCGAAATCTTCCAAGTAAGGGTAAGGGTAAGGGAAGGTTGCCGCCACAAGTCCACGTGGCACGGCAGGCCAAGGCGCGATTCGTTCCTGGGACTGTCGGCGAGCGTGGCGCGCAACGGACGGTCACCATCCGATCTCCTGCTTCAGGAGACCGGCTATCTGGTGCTGCGTTTCCTTGCCGAGGACGTCGGCAAGGAACTGGTTGCGGTGCTCGACGCCATCTTGCGGGCGTTGAGCCAGCGCGGCGCCATCGCACCGGCCGCGAGACTGAACTTCGTCAAAGGACGACGGCTGTGACGCCGAACTGGTTGCCTGGTGGCTTTGTTGTGCAGACGAATGCCGTCAGGAACCAGCCTCGAGACCAGACGGCGTGCGCGGGGTAGCGGCTAATGGAGCCCGCGCGTTCGCAGGCCGCGAGCCGCTCCGGGTCTCCCAACTGCGCCGCTGTCCGGGTCGACGGTCGCCGCCCGCCGAAGACCGGAATCCGCGACGCGGGCGGTTGCGATCTCGACTCCGTTCGCCCGACGGCACCCCGCCCGTTGACTCGAAACCCTGGACGCGAACCTGCTCGAGCGGCGCCGGCAGCAACCGCTGGATGGCGTGCAGCATCGCCGAATCGGACCCCGACACGAGCGACACGGCGCGCCCGCTCAGTCCGGCCCGGCCCGTCCGGCCGACGCGGTGCACGTAGTCTTCGGCGACGAGCGGCAGGTCGTAGTTGATCACGAGCGGCAGCTGCGCGATGTCGAGCCCGCGCGCCGCGATGTCGGTCGCCACCAGGACGGCCACGCGCCCGGCCTTGAAGTCGCCGAGCGCCCGCGTGCGTGCGCCCTGACTCTTGTTGCCATGAATGACCGCCGTCCGAATACCGGCGCGCTCGAGGTGCTCGCCGACGCGATCGGATCCGCGCTTGGTCTTGCAGAAGACGAGCGTCCGATCCACGCCCTCCCTCGTCAGCACGTGCGTCAGCAGTTCGCCCTTCCGTTCGACGGAAACGGGATGCACGTGGTGAGTGACGGTTGTCGCCACCACCTGCCCCTCGGAAGCGTCCAGGGATGTCGCATCGCGCATGAAGTCCGCGGACAACCGGACGACGGCCTCCGGCAACGTCGCCGAAAACAGCATCGTCTGGCGCTCGCGCGGCAGCGCGGAAATCAGCCGCCGCAGGGCGGGCAGAAATCCCATGTCGAGCATCCGGTCGGCTTCGTCGAGCGTGAGAATCTCGATCGCCGACAGGTCGACGGTCCGGCGCTGCACGTGATCGATCAGTCGGCCTGGCGTCGCCACGACGATGTCTGTGCCCTGCTTCAGAGCCTGAATCTGGCCACCCATGGAGACACCGCCGAAAACAGGCGTGACGCGCATGCGCACGGTCATTCCGTAGGTCGCGAGCGCGCGATGGACCTGGAGCGCGAGCTCACGCGTCGGCACGAGGACGAGGCCCCGCGGAACCCGCCGCGGCGCGCCGCCCCGCACGAGAAGACGCTCGATCATCGGCAGGCCGAATGCCGCCGTTTTGCCCGTACCGGTCTGGGCGCGTGCCAGGACGTCGACGCCGCTCAGCGCGACGGGAATAGCCTTGATCTGGATGGGAGTGGGTTCGTTGTAGCCCAGCCGTGCAACGGCCGAGCAGAGAGTGGGCATGAGCCCGAGCTGCGAAAACGACATTCGAGATAGATCCTTCATGACCCGAAGCGTTTCCCAGCGGCGCTGCAGGGCGGTAAAGCAACACGTCGGCGCCGACACGGCGCGAACAGTGCGGTCGAAGCGCAAGCTTCGAACGGATTCGTCTCCTAGCTGAGCTGGATGTGAGGAGGAACGGCCCGGGAAGGGCTCGATACGCCTACAGACAGAGCGGGTGGGAAGATCCGATGGGCGATCATATCACGATCGTGACCGGGCCCGCCGTTGAGCAACCGTTCAGCTGAACGGTGCGCGATCAATCCGCGACTCTGAAACGACGCGAAGCGAGACGCGCACGCGCGCGCACTTCTGTGCCTGCGCGTGGCGCGATCACGCGCGTCTTCTGCCCCGGCCCGACTCCCGATTCACGTTTCGGACGCGGATGCCGATTGAGCCGTCATGAGCGTGTCCAGCATATCGGCGCAGTCGCAAGCCGCCATCCAGGCCGAGCGCACGGTGATGGTGGTGAAGAAGCAGCAGGACGTGACGAAGGAGCAGGCGCAAATGCTCGTCGACCTGGTGAAGCAGTCCTCGGAGTCGGTCGGGCGCAACATCAACGTCTACGCATAACCCACGGGGATCGCTGTTCCCTGACAACACGCGTCCTCGAGCCATCGAGGACGCGATTCGAACGGATGGCTATTCGGCGCGGAGCGCGGTCATCGGATCGATGCGCGCCGCACGCCTCGCCGGCACGTAGCACGCGATCAGCACCGCGCCGAGCAGCACGATCGACACCGCGGCGAACGTCGCGGGATCCGTGGCGCTGACGCCGAACAGCAGCGCCGCCAGCAGGTTGGTCGTGGCGAACGAACCGGCGATGCCGGCGGCAACACCGAGCGCCCCCAACCGGCCGCCCTCCGAGAGCACCATCCAGAGCAGATCGCGCGGCCGGCCGCCAAGCGCCGCGCGCAAGCCGATTTCGTGCGTGCGCTGCCGCACCAGATACGACACGGTTCCGTAGACGCCGACGACGGCGAGGATGAGGGCGACCACCGCAAACGCCCCGAGCACGGCCAGCGAGAACCGGCGATTGGCGATCGACTCCGACAGCAGGTCCCGCATCCATGCCTCGGTGTGGACGACCTGGTCGCCGCTGAACGCGCTCAGGTCGGTTCGGATCGCGGCAATCACGTCGGGCGACTGGACGCGTGCGCGCGCCACCACGCCGATGACGCCCGCAAAGATCGTCGCCAGGTTGTCGGGCAGCTGCGCGTACGGCACGTAGAGCTGCGCGCGCACGGGCTCGGTCGCATCCTTGTCGAGGCCGGTGTGGGTGATGTGGCCCACCACGCCGACGATCTCGGCGCCCCCCTGGAACCCGTCGAACTCCACGCGCTTGCCGATCGGATCCTCGCCGGGAAAGGTCTCGCGAACGAACACCTCGTCGACGACCGCAACGCGCGGCCGTTCGGCGATGTCGCCCCGTTCCAGGAATCTGCCGCGCCGAAGAGGAATGCGCATCGCCGCCAGGTAGTCGGGGCCCACGGCGGAGAAGACCGTTTCCGGGGAGTTTTTCGGCTGCGGCCGATCGGCCCGCCAGAACGACAACGTGATTTTCCCGCGCATCGGCAGCGGGCCGACGACGATCCCCGCCTTCTCGACGCCAGGGATCGCGGCCAGCCGATCGCTCAGATCGTCGAGCGCGGCCCGGACGCGGTCGGCGCTCGCCGCGCGTTCGCCGGTGAGCGCGGTGAAGAACGTCAGCACGCGATCGGGATCGAACCCGGGGGCGACGTTCCACACCTGCGACAGGCTGCGAATCATCAGCCCCGCGCCGAGCAGCAGCATCAACGTCAGCGCCACCTGTCCGACGATGATGGCGCGCAGCGTCCGATGATGCGTCGTCGTGACGCCGCGACCGCCGCGGAGTCCCTCGAGCACCAGTCCGCTCGTTTCCTTCCACGCCGGGACCACCGCCACGATCGCTCCGGTCGCAATCGAGGCCGCGAAGGCGAACCCGAGCACGCGCAGGTTCAGCCCTACGCTCGAGATGGCGGGCAGCGCGTCAGGGAGGATCTGCAGCGCCACGCGGGTTCCCCACGCCGCCAGGGCCACACCGGCGATGCCGCCGATCGTGGACAGCAGGAGACCCTCGGCCAGAAGCTGGCGCAGCAACCGCGCCCGGCTGCCGCCGAGCGCCAGGCGGACCGCGATCTCGCGCGACCGGCTGCTGTTGCGCGCGAGGAGAAGATTCGCGACGTTCGCGCAGGCGACGAGGAGCACGAAGCCGACCGCGGCGAAGAGCGCGAGCAGCGTCGGCCGGACGTCGCCGGCGACGTCGTCCGCGAAGCGCAGCACCTGTATGCCCTTGTCGGCATTCGCGTCCGGATAGTCGCGCGCCTGCGCCCGTGCGATCGCGTTCATCTCGGCCTGCGCCTGCGGCAGCGTGACGCCGTCGGCAAGGCGCGCAAGCCCGTGCGAGCCGAGGCCCGCGCCACGCTCGCGAAATATCGGATCGGCATACTGCCCGATGGGGACGACGATGTCGTGCAGGCGCGAGACGTCGGCGCCCACGAGCTGCACCGACCGCGGCGCGATGCCGACCACGGTGTAACGCTGCCCGCCGAGCGAGAGCGTCTGGCCAATCACGCCGGGGTCGCGGGCGAACCGCCGTTCCCAGAACGATTCGCCAAGGACGACGACGGGAGCGCCGCCGAGCCGGTCCTCGTCGGCGGTAAACATGCGCCCGGCCAGCGGCTCGACGGCCAGCATGCGAAGGAAGTTCGCCGAGACCATCAGGCCGAACAGCTGCTCGGCGGGCCTGCGATCGGTCGACACGAACAGGTGCTGACGCCAGACGGCCAGCGCCGCGAACGAGCGAGCGTTCTGCTGCCAGTCGAGAAAATTGAGATACGAGATCGACGCTTTCGGCTCCAGCGCCGAGCTGCTGTACAGCGCCACGAGCCGCGACGGCTCACGGAACGGAAGCGGATTGAGGAGCACGCCGTCCACGACGCTGAACACGGCGGCGTTGGCGCCGATGCCGAGCGCCAGCGTGATGACGGCGGCGGCGGTGAAGCCGGGGACGCGGCGCAGCGCGCGAGCCGCGTAGCGAATATCGCGCAGGATTCCCTCCGGCATGGGGCGATTCCGACTCAAGGAGCGTACCAGGAGCCCGCGTGATATTGGGGCGCGGCTGCGAGTTGCGCGCGGGATCGGGTGTTCGCTCGTGGGACGAGGCGTCCGAATCGGGGACGCGAGATGACTCGTGAATCGCGGCGGGGCTGTTGCGACTTCGCTTTACAGCCCCGAACTACTGGCGAGCCATCACTTCGCGGATGGCGACGGCGGTGACCGGCGAGCTGACGATGTTCATGCCGCGATGGATGCCTTCGGCGATGTTGAGCGGCGTCCAGCCCTTCTTGTTCTTCTGATTCCAGACGTCCATCCGTGCGCCCTTCGCGGCGAGAAACTTCACGACGCCGGGAAGGTGCTTGTAGGCCGCGCCGTGCATCGCGGTCTCGCCGTTGCTGTCGATGGCGTCGAGGTCGTTGCCGAACTCCAGCGCCGCCGTGACGGCCTGCAGGACCTCCTCCTCGGTGCCGGGGTCCTCGCCGGGCGAGCTCGTGCCGAGACCGGCCGCGATCATGAGCACGGTGCTGTTGTCCTCGTTCGTCAGCTTCGGGTCCGCGCCGAGGCGGACGAGCAGGCGCATCAGGTCGGCGTCCGCGGTTCGCGCCGCCAGCAGCAGGGGCGTGGCGCCGATCGCGTTCATGTTGGTGATGCCCATGCCGGGCCGCTTGCTGACGCGCGCGTTGACGTCGGCGCCCCTGGCGACGAGCTTCGCGACGAAGTCGAGGCTGTCGAGACTGCCCGAACCCTGCGGTGTCGGATTGTTGCTGCCGGAGAGGCCGGCCTTGCGCACCCAGCTCACCTGATGGAGCGCGCTCCATCCCTGCGGCGCCGCGTTCGGGTTGGCGCCGCGCTCCAGCAGCAGCGCGGCCAGCTCGTAATGCGCGCTGCCGATCGCGACGAGCAGTGCGGTCGACCCGGCCTCGGGCGGCGGCGGCGGATTCGCGGTGCTGCGGCGCTTGACCAGGAGCCCTTCGTCGACGGGCGCACCCGCCCGCAGCAGCACGTCGACCGCCGCGATGCGTCCCTCGCGCGCGGCGAACAGGAGCGGCGTGAAGCCGCCGGTCGAGCGCGCGTGAATATCGGCGCCGCGCGCGATCAGCGACTGCATGACGTCGGCATGGCCTTCCGCCGCGGCCCACATCAACGCCGTCTGCCCCTTCCACGTTTCCTTCGCGTCGACCTGCGCGCCGAGCTCGAGCAGCAGCCGTACCCCCTGGACCGAACCCGAGCGGGCAGCCGCCATCAGCGGCGTTTCGCCCTCGGGCAGCGCGAGGTTGGGGTCGGCGCCCGCTTTCACGAGCGTTTCGATCATCGAGGCGCTGCCGTTCACCGACGCGAGCCACAGCGGCGTGGCGCCATATCGATTCGCCGCGTTGACGCGCGCGCCGGCATGGATCAGCAGATCGGCGATCTGGACGGCATCGATGTAGGCGGCCCAATGCAGCGACGTGCTGCCGTCGGGCTCCGGCGCGTTCACGTCGACGCGCTGCTGGAGCAGGGCGCGCACGGCAGCGGCATCCTCCCGTTTCACGGCGGCCGCGAGCGGCACGTCGGCGGCGGCCGTGAAGCTGCCGACGAGCAGCAGCGCAAGCGTCAGGCACGTCGTGCGGCGCAGCATCGCGTTACAGCTCCGAGAGCGGACCGGTGCTGTCGGCGAAGCTGTCGACACGAACCCCGATCTTGTCCAGCAGGCTCAGGTGCAGGTTCGCCAGCGGCGTTGGCTGAGCGTAGCGGACGTGGCGGCCGCCCTTGTGCGTGCCGGCGCCGCCGCCCGCGACGACGATCGGCAGGTTCGAATGATCGTGAATGTCGGGATTGCCCATGCCGCTGCCGAGCACGACGAGCGAGTGATCGAGCAGCGTGCCGTCGCCGTCGGGCGTCGCCCGCAACGCGTCCAGGAAATAGCCGAACAGCGAGACGTGGTAGGCGTTGATCTTCGCCAGCTTGGCGAGCTTCTGCGGATCGTTGGTGTGATGCGACACCGGATGGTGCGGCTCGGGCACGCCAATCTGCGGGTACGTCCTCGTGCTCGCTTCGCGCGCCAGCTGGAAGGTGATCACGCGCGTGACGTCGGAGCGCCACGCGAGCACCTGCAGATCGAACATCAGCTTGACGTGGTCTTCCCACGCGGCGGGAACGCTGGCCGGGCGCGCGAGCTCGAGATCGACCGAACTGTCGGTCTGGTGCTCGGCGGTCTGGATCCGGCGTTCGACTTCCCGCACCGAATCGAGATACTGGCCGAGCCTGGCGCGGTCGCCCGTTCCCAGCTCGCGCTGCAGGCGGCCGAGGCTCTCGGTCATCCAGTCCAGGATGCTGCCGTCGCGCCGCAGCTCCGACCGGCGTTCCGCGGGACTGCGGCCGTCACCGAACAACCGCTCGAATACCAGCCGGGGATCGGCCTCGGTCGGCAGGGGAGTCGTCGAAGACGACCACGACAGGTTGTTCTGATAGGCGCACGCATAACCGTTGTCGCAGTTGCCGACCTGCGCGATGAGATCCGTCCCGAGCTCGAGCGACGGCAGCCTCGTGCTCCTGCCGATCTGTCCCGCGGCGAGCTGATCGACCGTCACGCCGAGCTGATAGTCGGTGCCTTCGGTTCGCTTCGCGCGGACGCAGCTCAGAAACGCGCAGTTGGACGAGGCGTGATTGCCGGTCGTGTAGGCGTTCCGCAACTCGAGGTTGGTCATGACGCTGATGTCGGCGAGCGACGGCATCAGCGGAGCGAGCGACGGCGACAGCTCGTTCAGGCGACCCTCGGCGGCCGGCGTCCATTGCGCCGCGTTCATGCCCATCGGGATGTAGACATAGCCGAGACGCCGGATCGGCGCCGCAGCGGTCTGCGCTCTCGCCGACAAGGCGGGCACCATGGCGTCGAGGACCGGCATGGCGAGCGTGACGCCCAGTCCCTTCAGGACGGTGCGCCGGTCGAGCGCCTTCTTCGTGACGATCATTGCGACCTCCGCATCTCGAACGGCGTGCTCTCGACAATCCCGAGCAGGAGCGAGCTGAAGCGATAGTCGTCCGCGCGAGCGTTCCTGACGATGGCGCGCACCGACGGCGCGTCGTAATCCTCGAGCCCGCGGCCAAGCGCGTAGGTCAGCAGCTTTTCCGTGAGCGTCGACACGAACAGATCCGGCCGCGCGAGGAGCGCGTTGCGCAGACCCGCCGTCCCCTCGAACGTGGACGCTCCGCCGGGCAGACCGCCGGACGCATCGACCGGCGCACCGTCCTCGCTGCGGGTGCGCCAGCGGCCGATGGCGTCGAAGTTCTCCATCGACAGCCCGACGGGGTCCATCAGCTGATGACAGCTGGAGCAGGCGGGATTGACGCGGTGCTGCGCCATGCGCTCGCGCATCGACGGCGTCCTGCCCTCGGTGTTGTGCTCCTTCAGCGGGGGCACGTTCCCGGGCGGGGGCGGAGGCGGCGTGCCGAGCAGATTCTCCAGCACCCACTTGCCGCGCAACACCGGCGACGTGCGATTCGCGTACGACGTGACCGTCAGGACGCTTCCGTGGCCGAGCACTCCGGCGCGCACGCTGTCAGGTCCCAGCGACACGCGGCGGAAGTGGCTGCCATAGACGTTCGGAATGCCGTAATGCCGCGCCAGCCGCTCGTTGAGGAAGGTGTAGTCGGCGCGCAGCAGATCGAGCACGTTGCGGTTCTCACGCACGACGCTCTGGAACAGCAGCTCCGTCTCACGACGGAACGCCTGGCGGAGGTTGTCGTCGAAGTCGGGAAACGACCGCGCGTCCGGCGTCACCGCCGCGAGGTTGCGCAGATACAGCCACTGGCCGGCGAAGCTGGTGACGAGCGCATCGGCGCGCGGATCGGCGAGCATCCGCTTCACCTGCTGCTCGAGCGTCGCGCGTTCCCGCAGCTTCTTCCGCGCCGCGACCTCGATCAGCTCATCGTCGGGGATGCTGCTCCACAGGAAGAAGGACAACCGCGATGCCAGCTCCAGGTCGGTGACCGGATAGACGCTGTTCGGCGCGACGTCGCGAGGGTCGCGCTCGATGCGGAACAGGAAGTCGGTGCTGGCGAGGATCGTGCGCAGCGCCATTTCGATCCCGGTCTCGAAGTCGCCCTCGCGGCGGGCGGCCTGGTAGTACGAGAGGGGAACCTGCAGATCCGCGTCGGTCACCGGCCGCCGGTAGGCACGGCGCGCGAGCGTCGTGATGATCGTCTTCGCGCAGCGCTCCTCGCCGGCGGCGTTCGGCGGGCGGCATTCGAAGATGCGGCTGCGGCTCGGTGTCGGTCCGCCTCCCTTGCCGTCGAACGGCCCGGTGATCGAGAGCGAATGCACCGCCGGCTGAACCCTGGGATGGCGGTCCATGTTGAAGAACGCCTGGTACGGCTGGCGCTCGGTCTCCACGAGGGCCGAGGTCTTTCTCGGGAACACCACGCCGAGCGTGTGCGGGCCGGCGGCGATCGAGACGCGCGTCTTCAGATGCTTGTCGACCTCCTCGTCGGCGTAGTAGATCCCCATCTGGTTGCGGTTCGGCTTGACCGTGAAGACCTGAACGCGCTGGCCGTCGTTGGTCAACTCGACCTGGTGCTGATCGGTGAGGCCCTCGACGTTCTCGTTGCGATCGCGCGCCAGACGGATCTGGATCTCGTACTCGCCGTCCGCCGGGAACGTGTAGCGGACGAGCGTGCCGCCGCGGGTGCCGAGCGGCAGACCCTCGAGATGCTGTTCCTGCGTCAGGTCCACCGGGACGATGGCGACGTGCGTCGTCGCCGAGCGCACGGCGCTGCCGACGGCGAGCCGGCTGATCTTCTGCGCAGCCGACAGATAGCGCTCGAGGAGGGTCGCGGACAGGCCGCCGACGCCCACGTTGTCGAAGCCGTGGCTGGAGTCGTCCTTCGGCAAGAGCGACGTCACGTCGACGTCGAGCGCCAGCAGGTCGCGGATCGCGTTCTGGTACTCGGTCTGGTTCAGACGGCGGAACGTTTCGACACGCCCGGGGTTCGGCGAGCCTGCGGCCGCCCGATCGAGTGACGACTCGAGGTGGCTGACGATCAGATTGTAGGTGCGATCGTCGGGCCGCGGCATGCCGGCCGGCGGCATCATCCGCGCGCGAAGCCGGCGGATGACCTTCTCCCACACTTCCGGATGCGCGGCGGCGTTCTCGACGTCCGCGGGATTGAGCGTCAGGCCGCCCGACTTCACCCGGTCGTTGTGACACCCGGCGCAGTACTGCGTAATGGCCGCGCGGTCGGCGGAAGGCGGCTGACCAGGTGTGGCCTCGCGCTGCGCATCGCCTGCGCCGAGACGGCCGGCCGTCGCCGCAACCACGATCAGCCAACCGGCCAGCCAGGGAAGGCAACGCTTGAGCATCCTGACCTCTTGCAGAGTATAGGCGGTTCGATCGACGACGTATCTAGCCCGTTCGGGTGACGCAGCGCGACGGAAACCGCGAGACTCTTCCGTTTTCGCCCGAATCCTCAGTTTCCTCTCGCAGTCCGGATGGCGGCGCCGCCGCCAGCGTCGTACACCACGCGGCCGCCCACCATGGTCATGACCGGCTTGATGTCCTTGATCTGCTCGGCTGGCACCGTCAGGTAGTCGCGATCCAGCACGACCAGGTCGGCGAGCTTGCCAGCCTGAATGGCCCCGAGGTTGTTCTCCTGGAAGACGAGAAACGCGTTCCTGCGCGTGAACGCGAGCAGGGCGTCCTCGCGACTGATCGTCTGCCGGATCACCTTCCTGCCGCCGGCCATCCGGCCGGTCACGGCGAAGTACAGCGTCGTCATCGGCAGGTACTGGTTCGCCGCGCTGCCGTCGCTGCCGAGACCCCAGACGATGCCGCTGTTCTGAATGGTGGCGAGCGGCGGCATGTCGTAGGCGCCGTCCTTGAACCCGTCGTGCATGATCGCGCCGTTGATGACCGCCCACGGGTGCACCGCGGCATACATGCCGAGATTCTTCATGCGCTCGAGCTGCGCGGCGTTGATCTGGTTCACGTGCGCGAGTGCCCAGCGCAGGTTCCGGATCGGGTGCTCCTTGTTGACCGCCTCGATCTGATCGAGGAACGCGTCGATGGTGTCGTGCAGCTCGGCGTGCACGTGGAGCGGCAGGCCGGCCTTCGCGATCTCCATCGCCATGCGCCGCCACAGCGCAACCTGGTCGGCCGGCGGATCGGAATCGAGGCCGAACATCCGATCGTGCAGCGGGGTGTACACGCTCTCGCCGAAGAAGATGTTGTCGATGTAGTTGTCGCCCTGGAACAGCTTCATCTGGGCGATCTGCGGCAGCGAACGCTCGACCTGCTCGGGCGAGCCGGCGGACGCGCCGCCGATGCAGAACGTGCGGACGTTCAGCCGGCCTTGCGCCTTCCAGCGCCGGAAGATCTCGAGCACGTTGGCGTCGCAGCCGGCGACACCGAACGTCGTGAGGCCGGCGCGGTTCATGTCGGCCACGAGCGCGAGACTGCTCGCCTCGAGCCGTTCCGGCGCCACCTTGGGAAGCTTCGCCGCCACCGGGCGCGTCGCCGCGATGTCGCCCCGAATCACGCCGGTCGGACGACCCGACGCGTCCCGGATGATCGTGTCCTTGACGAACTCCGGCGGATCGGGAGCGTTCGGCATGATGCCGAACAGCTGCAGCGCACGGCTGTTCAGGAAGACCTGGTAGTACGACTCCTGCAGCGCCACCGGGTTGTCGGGCGCAATCTGATCGAGCTCCTCGCGCGTGAAGGGCTTCGGGTCGTCGGCAAACTGCGCGGTCGCCCAACCGCCGATGTTGAACACCCAGCCGCCAGGGCCGACCGACTTCGCGCGCGCGCGCAGGAGCTCGATGGCGCGCTTTCGCGACTCCACGCCGTCCCATCGCAGCTCGAGCTCCCACGTCGTGCCGGCGCGGAGGAGATGCATGTGGTTGTCGATGAACCCGGGCGTGACGCTTTTTCCCGCCAGGTCGATCCGCCTGGTCGCAGCGCCCGCGAGCCGGGCCATCTCCTGGTCCGTTCCGACCGCCACGATGCGATCGCCGCGGATGGCCACCGCCTGCGCGATCGTGAAGCGCTCGTCGGCGGTGATGATCTTGCCGTTCGAGAGGATGAGATCCGGGGCGGGCTGCTGCGCATGGAGCGCGGCGGTCACCGCAGTGACGACGCCAATCAAACCTATCAGTGCACGGCGAGCCATCAGTTCCTCCGGTCGTTCTCCACGTAGGGCGGGGTCCGCAACAGCGAAGTCGGAGCGGCCCCGCCGTGAACGCCCGCCGGGTCGGCTTTCTTCGCTGGGTCGACCCGGCCTACGACGGTCGTGTTACGGCAGCGCGAAGGCGACGAGCTCCGCGCTGTAATTCGATCCGCCGATGGCGACGACGATGTACTGCTTGCCGTTGAGCATGTAGGACATCGGCCCGCCGCCCTGCGGCGCCGGCATGTAGACCGCGCCCACTTCCTTGCCGCTCGCCTTGTCGTAGGCCCGAAGCATCGCGCCGCGCTGCTTCGTCGGCGTCGGCCCGAAGCTCGATTCGCCGACGACCAGCAGCGTCTTGGTGACCAGCTGGCCGACGGTGCCTGGCCGGCCGGTGCGCGGAATCGTCAGGCCCGCGAGCGCGGGATTGCTGGTGATGTTCTCCGGCGTCTCGCCGTGCGCGATCTGCCAGATCACCTCGCCCTTGTTCAAGTCGATCGCGCTCAGCTGGCCGTATGGCGGCTTCATGATCGGCAGCCCGCGCGGGCTCAGGCCGCCGCCCCCGCCGCCGCCTTCCGCGGCGGCCGCGGTCGCCGATCCTGCGCCGCCCGACGTGCGCGCGCCCTCGGCCGCATTGCCCTGGACGTACTGGAGATCGGTCTTCGACGGATCGCGCGGCGGCACCAGGCCAAGCTGGCTGAGGGTCTTCGTCGACGACACGTAGAGGATACGTGTCTCCGGATCGTACGAGCCGCCGGGCCAGTTCGTGCCACCGCCGGCCGCACCGACGGCCAGCGTGGCCAGCGGACCCTCCACCTTGCTGACGACGGGCGGCGTGAACCACGGCCCGAGCCGATAGCGCGAGACCAGCTGCTTCGCTTCGGCGCGCAGCTCGGGAGTGAAGTCGATCAGATCGTCCTCCACGAACCCCTGACGGTCGTAGGCGAACAGCCGGCCGCGGCCGTCGAGCGGGTAGGGCTGCGTCGGCGAGTACCACTCGCCGGGCACGTCACCCTTTTCGACCGGCCGTTCTTCGATCGGCCAGATCGGTTGACCGGTCACGCGATCGAACACGTAGAGCACCGCCTGCTTCGTCGGCTGCGCGAGCGCCTTGACGGCGCGGCCGTTGACGACGAGGTCCACGAGGATGGGCGGGCAGGGAATGTCGTTGTCCCAGATCCCGTGGTGCACGAGCTGGTAGTGCCACTTGCGCTTGCCGCTGTGCAGGTCGACCGCGACGATGCTCTCGCCGAAGAGCCCGGCGCCGGGACGATTGGCGCCGAAGTAGTCGCCCGTCGGCAGTTCGACCGGGAGATAGACCGTGTTCAGCTCGGGGTCGACGCTGATCTGCGCCCAGACGCCCGCGTTCCCCGTGTATCCCCACGATTCCTTTTCCCACGTCTCGTTGCCGGGCTCGCCCGGGAGCGGGATGGTGTGGAAGATCCAGAGCCGCTTGCCGGTGCGCACGTCGAACCCGCGCACGTAGCCTTTCACGTTGGTCTTGCTCGTCGGCACGCCGCCCGACTTGTGCGCGGCACCGACGATGACGACGTCCTTCGCGACGACGGGGGTCGCGTGCAGACCGATCTCGCCGCTCATCGGGTCGATGTACTGATCGTTGTTCTCCTTCAGGTCGACGACGCCGTCCTTGCCGAAGCCGCGAACCATGTTGCCGGTCTTCGCGTCGAGGGCGATCAGGCGGTAGCCCGGGGTCACGTAGAGGATCCGCTGCTCGCGGCCGTCGCTCCAATACGCGAGGCCGCGGCCGGACAGCTGGCGTGGCGCGGCGGCGCCGCGCGCGCCCTCGTTGTAGCTGTGCACCCACAGCAGCTCGCCGGTAGCGGCGTCCAGCGACACGACGGCGCGGCGCGTGCCGGCCGTCGTATAGACCCGGCCGTTCACCATCAGCGGCGTCGCCTCGAACAGGTATTCGGGCCGCGGACCGAGGTTGTCGGTCTTGAACCGCCACGCGACGCGCAGGTTGTTGAAGTTGGCCGCGGTCACCTGATCGAGCGGCACGTACCGTGTGTTGGCGAGCGTGGCGCCGTATGTGGGCCACTCGACGTCCTTGGACGCCACCTGCCCCACGCCCACGGCACTGACGGCCGCGAGCAGCGAACATGTGGCGAACACGAATCGGCGTCTCATTCGCTGACCTCCTGCCGATGGCGGCGTGCTGGAAGATGTGACTCGCAGCGAGCAGCGTCGCGGCGATGTCGGAGGATAGCGCAAGGGAGGAGCTGGGAGCTAGGAGTTAGGAGTTGCCAGGTCAGGGAGTCAGGAGTCAGGAGTCAGGAGTCAGGAGTCAGGAGTCACGAGCGGCCTGCTTCCGCCGGTCGGCGGCGCCGCGCGGCTGGCCTCGCCGCTCGGGGCGCTCGCGGCGCTCGGGGGCGAAGTGCTCCAGCGTCCACCCGTCGCGCCGCAGCTCGGCCTCGATCGTCGTCTGAATCGGTCCGAGCTCCGAGTCGGTGTGGCCGGTGTACTCCTGCTGCCCGCCGTCCGGATGGACGACGACCAGCACAGGCGGCGCCTGACGGCGAATCAGCCGCAGCACTTCGCGGCCGCGCGCGAAGACCCAGATGGTTCCGGACATGGCGTGGAAACGAAAGAGGAGTGCCGCCAGCGTACGAGCGTGCGGTGGCGTCTGAGAGTGTATGCGATTGTTGCTAGCTGATCGATATGTCGGCCGGCGCGGCGGCCAGGGCTCGCAGCCCGTGGAGCCCTGGCTGTATTCGGCTGCTAGTCCGTGCGCTTGGCCCGCGCGATCGCCCTGACTGCCCGTTTCTGCGCAGGCGTGAGACCGCCGGCGAGCGCGTCGAGCGCGTGGCTCAACACGTCCGCCTGCGAGAGGGCGAGGACCGTTGAGAGCGCTCGCAGGGCCCAGTAGGTGTCCGCCGGTACGCGCGCAGCGATTTGATGGCGCATTTCCGACCGTTTCTGCCCACCCGGACCGGCTGGCGGCCGCCCCCGTCTCACTCTTCGCATCGCCCCCCCTTGGTTCGTCTCGCGATCCAGCTCATCTTATGGGGTCCTCACGCGCCGACAAAGCCCACGTGCACGATTTTTTGCGCCTCCTTTCCCTGTTTCTCCCCCAAATTGGTGGTTGCGAATCCCGGCGGGGGGGCGATAGCCTCCGTCCGACCCGAAACGGCGCGCTGACGCCCTCACCTGGAGCTCCTCATGAAACGCCCGGACCCCTCTCGGCGGTGGCCTGCGCTGGGCCTCGTTCTCGCCCTTGGCGCGCTCACGGCGACCGTCGCCGCCCAGCAGGGGGGAGCGGTCGGCATCCCGCGGGTCAAGCTGGATGCCGGTCCCTGGCTGTTCGATACCGCCGAACAGCACAAGATTCGCGTCGTCGCGGTGACGCGGGAGCTGGCGAACCCGTGGAGCCTCGCATTCCTCCCGGACGGCAGCATGCTGGTGACCGAACGGGGCGGAAAGCTGCGGATCATCCGGAACGGCGTGCTCGACCCCCAGCCGGTTGCCGGCGCGCCGCAGTCGAAGATGCAGCGGCTCGGCGGCCTGATGGACGTCGTCCTGCACCCGAAGTTCGCCGAGAATCGGCTGATCTACCTGACCTACAGCAAGCCTGGCGACAAGGGCCTCATCGCCACGGCGCTCGGCCGCGGCCGATGGGACGGGTCGGCGCTGACGAACTTCCAGGAGCTGTTCGTGGTCGAGCCATGGTGGGACGGGTCCGGTGGCGCCGGCTCGCGGCTCGCGTTCGCCCCCGACGGGATGCTGTTCATGACGACCGGGGCCTCGGTCGCCAACATGAAAGAGGCGCAGGACGGAAGCAGCGCGAAAGGAAAGGTGCTGCGGCTCAAGGACGACGGCACGATCCCGCAGGACAACCCGTTCGTCGGCAAAGCTGGCTTCCGGCCCGAAATCTATTCGATCGGCCACCGCAACCAGCTCGGCCTCGCAATCAATCCGCGCAACGGCGCGGTCTGGTCCAACGAGAACGGTCCCAACGGCGGTGACGAGATCAATCAGATCCTGCCGGGCCGCAACTACGGATGGCCGACCGTCAGTCTCGGTCGCGACTATGCGGGACCGTGGCAGGGAAAGTTCGCGCAGGACGGCATCGAGGCGCCGGTCGTCTACTGGGTGCCGTCGATCGCGGTCTCGGGGATGACGTTTTATACCGGCGACCGTTTTCCGGCGTGGAAGGGGAACGTGTTCGTCGGGTCGCTGCGGTTCGGGGAGATCCAGAGCACGGGGCACCTGCAGCGGATCGCGTTCAATGCCAAGGACGAGGAGACGCGCCGCGAAATGCTGTTGACGGATCTGCGGCAGCGCATCCGCGACGTCCGGCAGGGCCCGGACGGTCTGCTCTACGTGTTGACGGACGAGAATCCGGGGGCGCTGCTGAGGATCGAGCCGGCAGCGGCCGCGACGTCGTCGCCGTAGAGATTTCGATCGGCGGGTCCCCTTCCTTCGGTGAGCGGACCCGCCCTACGGATCGGCGGGTCCGTTTCGCCTTCGCTCATGCGGACCCGCCGTACATAGCGCCGGGTCCGTTGCTATTTCTTGTCCAGGTCCGCGAACGCTTCCTTGGCGATACGGAACGAATCCATTCCGGCCGGCACGCCGCAGTAGATCGCCACCTGCATGAACACCTCGCGGATCTCGTCGCGGGTGACGCCGTTGGTCAGCGCGCCCTTGACGTGCAGCTTCAGCTCGTGCGGCCGGTTGAGCGCCGCGATCATCCCGAGGTTGAGGATGCTGCGTTCCTTCCGCGTCAGGCCCTCGCGTCCCCACACGTGCCCCCAGCAGTACTCGGTCGAGAGCTCCTGCATCGGGCGGTTGAAGTCGTCCGCATTCTTGAGCGAGTTCTCTACGTACTCGGCGCCGAGCACCGCCTTGCGAATTTCGAGACCGCGATCGTACCGTGCCTTGTCCATGATCTGACGCTCCACGTGGAAGTCGGCCCGGGAATCGGGCCTGATGTTCTACCGGGCCTCTCGACCCCCCTCAGCCTGCGTCCCTGATTTCGACGCCGGCCCATTCCTCGAGCACTCTGGCGATGCTGGTGAAATCCGACTCCGGTCCGAACTTCGCGTTCGTGACCGCCAGCATCTGCCGGATCGCCGCACCGACGACCATCGGGACGCCGAGCGCTTCGGCCGTGTCGACGCACAGGCGCACGTCTTTGTACAGCAGCCCGGTCGCAAAGCCGAAATCGAACGTGCCGGTCAGGACCGCGCGCGGGAACTTGTCCTGCGTGGCGCTGTTGCGCCCGCTGCCGGCGTTGATGATGTCGAGCAGGACCCTCGGATTGAGACCGGCCTTGACGCCCATGGCGACCGCCTCCGACGTGGCGACGAGCGCGGCGGCGTTCAGCAGGTTGTTGGCCAGCTTCGCGATCTGCGCCAGTCCGTGCCCTTCGCCCACGTAGAACGTGCGTCCGAACGTGCGCAGGATCGGATCGACCTCGTCGAACGTCTCCTTCGGGCAGGCCACCATCACCGCCAGCTTTCCGTCGCGCGCTCCGGCGATGCCGCCGCTGACGGGCGAGTCCACGAGCGTGACGCCGCGGGCGCGGGCGCCGTCGGCGACGACGCGCGCCATGTCCGGTCCGGTCGTCGAGAGGTCGATCAGCGTGCGAACGCTCGAGCCGTGCACGACCCCGCCGTCGCCGAGCGCGACCGACCGGACGACGTCGGGCGTGGGCAGGCTGACGAGGACCGTGCGGGCGACGGACGCGACGTCCGCCGGCGATGTCGCGGCGCGGGCGCCGCGGGCGACCAGCCGGTCGACCGCCTCCCGGCTCGTGTCGAAGACGCACAGGCTGTGGCCCGCGTCGAGCAGCCGTGCAGCCATCGGCCCGCCCATGCGCCCCACGCCGACGAACCCCAGCACTTCCTTTTCCATTCAATCCTCTCGACACACGCCGACGCCGGCACGCGTTCCATCGCGTACGCCGACTGCGAAGTCATGGTGATGGCGAGCCTTCTATCCTAATGGATCGGCGCACCCGCCAGAGCCCCCAATTCGTGTATCTTGCTGGGCACGGCAGACGCGCAGATAATGCTCCGCCGCCGCGGCTGGACGGGGGCGTCGAGGACCCCGCGCCACCCTGGGCCGCGACGCGCATCCCACGTCCCGAGCGCGGGATCCCGGTCAATAATGACTCCGATGTCTGAAACCAAGGCCCTGGCCTCCTACGTCGTCGACAACAGGTTCTCCGACATCCCCGACGACGTGAGGCACGAGGCGCGTCGAGCCCTCGTCAACTACGTGGGGTGCGCGATTGGCGGCAGCCGTCACGACGCCGTCGACATCGCAATGCGGGCGCTGGGGCCGTACTCGGGTCCGCCGACGGCCAGCATCCTCGGTCGCGTCGAGCAGCTCGATCCGCTGCACGCATCGCTGATGAACGGCATCAGCTCCCACGTGTTCGACTACGACGACACGACGCCGAAGAACTACAGCCACACGACCTCGCCGGTCGCCTCCGCGCTCTTTGCGCACGCCAGCGCGCATCCGGTCTCCGGACGCGACTTCCTCGAAGCGTTCGTGCTCGGATTCGAAGCGGCCTCGCGCGTCGGCAACACCGTGTATCCCGCTCACTACGACGTCGGCTGGCACATCACCGGGACGATCGGCGTGGTCGGCGCGGCCGCGGCCATCGGCAAGCTGCTGCGGCTCCCGCTGGAGCAGATGGTGTGGGCGATCGGGCTCGGTGCCACGCAGTCCGCCGGCCTGCGCGAGATGTTCGGATCGATGGCCAAGTCGTTTCACCCCGGCCGCTCGGCGCAGAACGGGTATGCGGCGGCGCTGCTGGCACAGGCCGGCTTCACCGCGGGCGAGCACGGCATCGAGGGGCCGCGCGGCTTTGCCGCCGTGACCGCCGCGCGTTCCGACCTGACGAAAATCACCGCGCGGCTCGGCGCCGACTTCGATCTGCGGGCCAACACCTACAAGCCATACCCGTGCGGCATCGTCAACCACCCGACGATCGAAGGCAGCATCGAGATTCATCGGCGGCATCATCCCGATCCGAACGCGATCGTCGCGGTGCGGCTGCGCGTCGCGCCGCTGGTGCTCGATCTGTGCAACCAGCAGAACATCACGAAGGGGCTGCAGGGCAAGTTCTCGGTCTACCACGGCGCGGCGGTCGGCCTGGTGCGCGGCAAGGCCGGCAACCAGGAGTACACGGACGAGGCCGTCAACGATCCGCGGGTGAAGAACGTGCGCGAGCTCACCACGGCGATCGGGGATCCGCTCATCACCGACGATCAGTCTCACGTCGAAGTCGAGCTGGCCAGCGGCGAGCGTCTGAGCCACTTCGTCGCGCAGTCGCTGGGCAATGTGAATCGACCCCTGAGCGACCGCCAGCTCGAAGACAAGTTCCGCGATCAGGCCGTGCCGACCCTGCCGGCGGCGGATGTGGATGCACTGATCCGCCTGTGCTGGCAGATCGATGCGCTCGACGATGTCGGCGAGCTGGTAGCCGCCGCGGTGCCCCTCGAGGCCCGCGCGACTGCCCGCCGCGAGGCTGCCCGGGCGTAGGGGGCGGCGCCTTATGCGACCGTTCCGCGTCGCGCCGCTGATTCTTCTTCTCGCTGCAACGGCCGCGCCTCTCCGCGCGGCCGCCTCCGACTCCGTGTCTGCGCGATACACGCTCACCGCGTGGACGGCGCAGACCGGGCTGCCCACCGGCGACGTGCTCGCCATGGCCCAGGACCTCGAGGGATACCTGTGGCTCGGCACGACGACGGGACTCGTGCGCTTCGACGGCTTTCAATTCGTTCCCTGGGGGGACCGCGGCGAGGCCGCGATTCCCGAGCGCGGCGTGCCCGCTCTCGTCGGATCGCGCGACGGCAGCCTGTGGGTGGGCTTCACCGGCATCGGCGGCGTGAGCCGCATCCGCCGCGGCGAGGTCGTCACGTATGCGGAACGCGACGGCGTGCAGCCGGGCGCCGTGGCCGCGATGCTCGAGGACCGGCTGGGCACGCTGTGGGTTGGCGGGCGCGGCGGGCTGTCGAGATTCCGCAACGGCCATTGGGAACGTCTGCACGACGTGCGCGGACTGCGCGACGCCGACGTCTACAGCCTGTACGAGGATCAGTCGGGCCGCTTGTGGATCGGGACGTCGGAAGGCGTCTACATGCATACGCAGCTCGAGGATGCGTTCGAGCTGCGATACCCGGCCTCGCCCTACGTCGAGAACTTCTCGGAAGACGGCGCCGGCGTGCTCTGGGTGACCGACACGCACGCGATCGTGAAGCAGCTCGACAGCGAGGCGACGCCCGAGCACTCGCCGTCGATCCGCGTGCCGCAGAGCGGATGGCGGCTCGCCCGCGATCGTCGCGGACAGCTGTGGGTTGCGGCGCTCGGCGGCGGACTGATGCGGCTCACGCACGGCGCCGGATCGGCCCCTGCGATCGAACGCTTCCCCTACGAAGATCGCATCGCCGGCTCTCCGCGTTCGGTCTTCTACGACCGCGACCACAATCTCTGGGTCGGCATGCGCGGCGGCGGTCTGCTCCGACTCTCCGAACGCTCCATCGTCAGCAACGTGCAGCTCGACGGGTTGACGAACGATGGCGTCAGAGCCGTCGGCGTCGACGACGACGGGCACGTGTGGGTGGCGACCGGGCACAGCCTGAACCGGTTCGCGGGGGACGCGAGAAGCGTCTACAGCGTCGCGCAGACGCTGATGCTGCACACCGACCGGCACGGTTCGCTCTGGGCGTCGACCGCCAACGGGATCGGCCGGATCGAGCGGGGCCGGTTCGTGCCCGTCGTGGTCGCTTCCGACATCCGGTGGGAGCGGGTGAACTCGCTCGCCACCGATGCGCACGACACGCTGTGGCTGTGCAGTCTCGAGCAGGGCCTGATGCTCTGGCGTCACGAGAAGCTGCAGACGCTGACCGACAGCCCCGAGATTTCCGGCAAGCCGTGCAGCTCGGCATACGTCGATCGGCGCGACCGTCTGTGGGTCGGGTTCAACGCCGGAGGCGTGGCCGTCAACGAGAACGGCGCGTTTCATAGCTTCGGCGCGGCCGAAGGCCTCGCGCGCGGCCCCGTGATCAACATGCTCGAAGATCGCGGCGGGACGATGTGGGTGACGACCCGCGCCGGCGTCAGCCGCTTCGAGAACGGACGGTTCACGACCGTCACGCCGGCGAACGGCCCGTTCGAGAACATCGTCTCGGCGTTCGTCGAAGACGAGGCCGGCTTCCTCTGGCTTGGCGTCAACGCCGGCGCCGGCGTGGTGCGCTTCGATCCGCGGGAGATGGACAAGGTCGCGGTGAACCCGTCGCATCACATCGAGTACGCGCTGTTCGACGTGTCGGACGGGATGCTGGGCGAGCTACGCTGGCAGGGACGGACGGCGGGGGCTCGCGGAGCGGACGGCAGGCTGTGGCTCGCGACCGGAACGGGCGTGGCCGTGATCGATCCGCGCGACCTGCCCGACTATCCGCGTCCCGTGCCGCCGCGGATCGAACAGGTGTCGGCGGACGGCCGGATGCTCTACCCCTCGCGCGATCTGTCGCTGCCGTTCGCGACGTCGACGCTGAACATCGAGTATTCGACCATCAGCCTGGCGTCGGCGTCCAAGCTGCGCTTCCGCTATCGCCTCGAAGGACTCGAGCCCGACTGGGTGGCCGCCGGCTCGCGGCGGACGGCGTCGTACACCAATCTGCCGTCGGGCCATTACCGGTTCCGCGTGAGCGCCACCAACGACGGCCTCTGGACCGAAGCCGCGGTGTGGGAGTTCGCGGTCGCGCCGCCGTACTACCGGCAGCGATGGTTCATCGCGGTCTCGGTGTCGAGTCTGATGCTGATCCTGGGCCTCGCGTGGTGGCTGCGCCTGCGGGCGGTACGCCATCAGTATTCGCTCGTGGTGGCCGAGCGCGCGCGCATGAGCCGCGAGATCCACGACACGCTGCTGCAGAGTCTGGCGGCGATCGGCGTCGAGCTCGAATCGATCTCGACCGAGCTCGACACGTCGCGAAGCTCCGGACGCGAATCGCTGCGCCGGCTGCAGCGCCAGGTCGGCCACTCGCTGCGCGAGGCGCGCGATTCGGTGTGGGGACTCCGGCTGACGAGCATGAAGAGCCGCAGCCTCGTCGACGCGCTGGGCGATCTGGCCGACACGACGTCGACGACGCGGCACGTGCGGACCGAGCTGACCGTCGCGGGCCGGCCGCGCCGCTGTTCGGACGACGTCGAGCTGCAGCTGCTGCGGATCTGTCAGGAGGCCGTCACCAATGCCATCCGGCACGGACGCGCCAGCCACATCCACATCGCCATCGATTTCCGCGGCGATCAGGTCGCGCTCAGCGTGTCCGACAACGGCTGCGGGTTCGTCCCGGGAGAGCACGAGGCTGCCGCCGCCGTCGGGGAGCACCTCGGACTGCTGGGCATGACGGAACGGGCCGCGCGCGTCCGAGGCCGAGTGACGATCACCAGCAGTCCGGGCAAGGGCACGGTCATCGAAGCCACCGCTCCGGTGAGCGCGTGACCGGTACAGGGGAGCGAACCGGGTCGGTGTTTGCCACGTGCAAACGATCGACCCAGGTCCGTGTGTGATGACGCAGACTCCAATCCGGGTCCTGTGCGTCGACGATCATCGCCTGCTGCGCGAGGGGATCGCGCGGATCATCGGGCTGCAGCCCGACATGGCGGTGATTGCCGAAGCCAGCAACGGCGAAGAAGCCATCGAACAGTTCAAGCGCCACAAGCCCGACGTGACGCTGATGGACCTGCAGCTGCCCCGCATGAACGGGCTCGAAGCCATTCGCGTCATCAAGACCGAGCAGCCCGACGCGCGCATCGTCGTGCTGACGATGTACCAGGGCGACGAGGACATCTACCGCGCCATCCAGTCGGGGGCGGCCGGGTATCTCCTGAAAGACACCGTTCCGGAAGACCTGATCCGCGTGATCCGCGAAGTGCACTCCGGGCGGCGCGTGCTGCCGCCGGAAATTGCCGCGGCGCTCGAGCTGCGCGCCAGCCAGCCGTCGCTGACGCTGCGGGAGCTGCAGGTGCTGGAGCTGCTGGCGACGGGCAAGCGCAACAAGGAAATCGCCGCGGAGCTGGGCATCAGCGGCGATACCGCCAGCGCGCACATCAAGAGCATTTTCGTGAAATTCAACGTGCACGACCGGACCGCGGCGCTGGCGGAGGCATTGCGGCGCGGGATTATTCATATACGGTAGGGGATCGGGGATCGGGGATCGGGGATCGGGGGTCGGGGATCCGGGATCCGGGACCCGGGATCCGGGATCCGGGATCCGGGGAGCGTAGGGCGGGTCCGCCCCGCTGTCTCCGCCGAGCGGACCCGTCCTACTACCCAATCGGGTCACTGCCATGGGCGGCGGCGGCCCGTATAATCGGCGGTGCCGTTGGCGCGAGCGGTCTGGTCCCGTCCCAACGCGCACTCAAGGAGCAACTGGATGGCGAAGCGTGTGTTCTCCTCGTTCCTCGTGCACGCGGCAGGATGTGCGACCGCGGTTGCGGTGGGCGCGATGTTCCCGGCTCCCTCGCTCGGGCAGACGGCGGCTCCCGCCGCGCGCGCGACGACCGCAGCGGCCTCGACCGCCTACAAGGCGCCGCGAACGCCCTGGGGCGATCCGGATCTGCAGGGCAACTTCACCAACCTGTACGAGGTGGGGACGCCGCTCGAACGGCCCAAGCAGTTCGCCGGCCGCCGCCAGGAGGACATTCCCGCCGCCGAGCTGAAGAAGTACAAGGACGACGTCCGGCAGCGAACGCTGAACAACTTCGAGGGACCGATCCACGCGCCGGATCACTGGTGGCAGGACGTCTACGACCCGCGCAAGGGGCAGCAGGCGTGGTTCATCACCGATCCCGAGGACGGCATGATTCCGCCGCTCACGCCCGAGGCGCAGCGCCGCAATGCCGCGCGCGCCGAGGCACGGCGGAACAGCGGCCGCGGCCCGGCTGACTCGTGGACCGATCGCAGCCTCTACGACCGGTGCCTGACGCGCGGGTTCCCGAACTCGATGATGCCGACGATTTACGGCAACTCGTATCAGATCTTCCAGGGACCGGGGTACGTGGCGATCACCTACGAGATGATCCACGAGACGCGCATCGTCCCGCTCGATCCGCGCCCGCACGTCGGCAAGGGCATCCAGCTGGACATGGGCGACGCGCGCGGCCACTGGGAAGGCGACACGCTCGTCGTCGAGAGCCGCAACTACATGGAGCGCAGCATCTACCGCAATGCCAATCCGGACACGCTGCGCCTGACCGAGCGGTTCACCCGCGTCGGGCCGAACACGGTGCGCTGGGAAGTGACGGTGAACGACCCGGCCACGTGGACGAAGCCGTGGACGTTCGCGATGCCGCTGACGATGAGCAACGAAGAAACGCTGATGCCGTACGAGTGCCACGAGGGGAACTACGGGTTGAAGAACATCCTCAGCGCGGCGCGTGCGGAAGAGCGCGAGGCGGCGGCGAAGAAGCCGTAGGCCGCGGCGGCCGCCAGGTCAGAGGGTCAAAGGTCAAAAGTCAGGTCAAAACGTGCAAGGTTTCATGTCTCAGGTCTCCGCGAGCGAAAAGCGGGGCCGCTCGACACCACCGCGCACTTATACCTGTGACTTATAACCTTTGACTTCACCTTGGCCCTTTGACCTTTGATCTACCTCCCCTTCCCCGTTTTGGGCATTTCTGCCATTCGTCTCCATATGTGAGAATCCTCGCGGTGGGCACCCAGGGACGCGCGCACTCTCACCGCTCCACGTTTGCGATGGCGGCCGCATTCTGCGTCGCATCGGTGGCGCTGACCGTACCGCGCGCCGAGGCGCCGCAGGGGCCGACCCGGGCCGCGCCGGTCGCCGCATCCTCACGAGCCCTCCTCGATCAGTACTGCGTCACCTGTCACAACCAGCGTCTCAAGTCGGGCGAGCTCGCGCTCGACACGTTCGACGTCGCGCACGTCGGCGACAACAGCGCGATCGGCGAGAAGATCCTGCGCAAGCTGCAGACGCGCGCGATGCCGCCGCAAGGAGCCAGGCGCCCCGACGAGCCGGCCTATCACACGCTGACGGCGTGGCTGGCCGGCGAGCTCGATCGCGCGGCGGCGGCCCACCCGCATGCCGGGCGGCCGATGCTGCGCCGGCTGAATCGCGCCGAATACGCGAACGCCATCCGCGACCTGCTGGCGCTCGACGTCGACGCCGCGGTGCTGCTGCCGCCCGACGATTCGGCCTACGGGTTCGACAACATCGCCGACGTGCTCGGCGTGTCGGCCTCGCTGCAGGAGCGGTATCTCAGCGCGGCCGCGAAGATCAGCGCGCTGGCCGTCGGCGATCCCGAGCGCGGGCCGCTCGGCGAAACCTACCGGGTGCGTCAGGACCTGTCGCAGAACCAGCACATCGAAGGGCTGCCGCTCGGCACCAACGGCGGCCTGCTCGTGCGTCACTTCTTCCCGCTCGACGGCGAGTACGAGTTCCAGATCCGGCTGCAGGTGACCAACTTCGGCAACCTGCGCGGGCTCGACTATCCGCATCAGGTGGAGACCGCCGTTGACGGCGAGCGCGTCCACGCCGCGACGATCGGCGGCAACGCCGATCTCGCCGCGATGTTCCAGAACCCGGTGACGGCCGGCGACGCGATCGAGCGCCGGCTGACCTCGCGCGTCAAGGTGGCCGCGGGTCCGCGCGACGTCACGGTCGCCTTCATCCGGAACCTCGCGCTCGGCGATACCAGGCGCCTCCAGTCGTTCCTCCGCAGCTCCGCGAACACGCTCGACTGGACCGGGCTGCCGCACATCCAGTCGCTGACGGTGACCGGCCCGTTCAATCCGTCGGGCGCCGGCGACACGCCGAGCCGCCGCCGCATCTTCGTGTGCGGTCCGGCCGCTGCGGCCGACGAGGCCCGGTGCGCCACGCAGATTCTGTCGACGATCGCGCGGCGCGCGTATCGACGGCCGGTGACCGACCTCGACGTCACTCCGCTCCTCGAGTTCTATCGCAGCGGGCGGCGCGACGGCACGTTCGAGACCGGCATCCAGCGCGGCCTGCGCGCGATTCTCTCCAGCCCGAAGTTCGTCTTCCGCACCGAGCGCGACCCCGACGGCGTGGCGCCCGGCAGCCTGTACCGGATCGGCGACGTCGAGCTCGCGTCGCGGCTCTCGTTCTTCATCTGGAGCAGCATCCCGGACGACGAGCTGCTGGCGGTGGCGAGCGAGGGGCGCCTGCGGACGGCGGCGGTTCTCGAGCAGCAGGTCCGGCGGCTGCTCGCCGACCCGAAGTCGGCGGCGCTGGTCAAGAACTTCGCCGGCCAGTGGCTGCAGCTGCGCAACGTGAAGAGCGTGCTGCCGAACTCCGACGAGTTTCCCGACTTCGACGACAACCTCCGCCAGGCGCTCCTGCGCGAGACCGAGCTGCTCTTCGACAGCCTCATCCGCGAGGACCGCAACGTCGGCGACCTGCTGACGGCGGATTACACCTTCCTCAACGAGCGGCTCGCGCGCCACTACGGCGTGCCCGACGTGTACGGCAGCCAGTTCCGCCGTGTGCCTGTCACGCGCGAGGAACGGAAGGGTCTGCTCGGCCACGGCAGCATCCTGGCGCTGACCTCGCACGCCGAGCGCACCTCGCCGGTCGTGCGCGGGAAGTGGGTCCTCGAGAACATCCTCGGCACGCCGCCGCCGCCGCCGCCGCCGGACGTCCCCTCGCTCAAGGAGCGCTCGGGACAGAAGCCGCAGACGATGCGCGAGCTGCTGGCCGAGCATCGTGCGAACGCGACCTGCGCTGCCTGCCACAAGGTGATGGATCCGATCGGCTTCGCGCTCGAGAACTTCGACGCGGTCGGCGCGTGGCGCACCCGCGAAGCGGGCGGCGCGATCGACGCCTCCGGCGACCTGGCCGACGGCACGCGGGTCGACGGCGTGGTCGCCCTCCGCAACGCGCTGATGCGCCGGCCCGAGATCTTCGTGACGACGATGACCGAGAAGATGCTGACCTACGCGCTGGGGCGCGGTCTCGATGCGCGCGACATGCCGACTGTCCGCGGCATCGTGCGGGACTCGGCGTCGCGCGGCTACCGGTTCTCGTCGCTGGTCCTGGGGATTGCGGCGAGCACCCCGTTCCAGAAGCGGACGGCGTCTGATGACGTGCCGACGACCGAGACGGCCACGAGATGACAGGCGACCAGCAGGCGACAGACCGCAGAAGGCGGACGCGAACGGATCGCTCCCGTTCCCGCGGCCGTCGTTGATCGGAGCAGCAAGATGTTCGTGTTGAAAAAGTCGTTGCCGCGGCGGACGTTTCTGCGCGGCGTGGGAACCGCGGTGGCGCTGCCGCTGCTCGACGCGATGGTGCCGTCGTTCACCGCGCTGGCGCAGACGCCGGCGCGGCCGCGGACGCGCTTCGGCGCGGTGTTCATTCCGAACGGCGCGATCATGGAGCAGTGGACGCCCGCCGGCGTGGCGGCGGACTTCGAGCTGCCGTCGATCCTGAAGCCGCTCGAGGCGCATCGCCGCTCGCTGGTCGTGATCTCGAACCTGACGCGGGCGGCCACACCCGGCGGCGATCACGCGGTCAGCGCGGCGGGATGGCTGACCGGCGCGGCCGCCAAGCGAACGGAGGCGGAGGACATCCGCGCCGGCGTCACGATCGATCAGGTGATCGCGCGCCAGATCGGACAGGACACGCCGTTCCCGTCGCTGGAGCTCGCGACCGAGGACTTCACCGGCTACATCGGCGCCTGCACCACCGGCTACAGCTGCGCCTACGCGAACACGATCTGCTGGAGCTCCGAGACGACGCCGCTGCCGATGGAGATCAACCCGCGGTCGGTGTTCGAGCGCCTGTTCGGCGAGCCCGGGACGCCGGCCGAACGGCGTGCCCGCCGCGGCGTCGATCGGAGCATCCTCGACTTCGTGGCGGAGGAAGCGCAGACGCTGCGGCGCGGAATCGGCGCGAAGGACCGCGCGCGGCTCGAGCAGTATCTCGACAACATCCGCGAGATCGAGCGCCGCATCCAGCAGGCCGAGGCGCACAGCGGTCGTGAGGTGACGCCGGCGAGCGCGCCGGTCGGCGTGCCGGAGTCGTACGAAGAGCACGTCGGGCTGATGTACGACCTGCTCGCGCTCTCGTACGAGGCGGAGCTGACGCGCGTCTTCACGTTCATGGTCGCCCGCGAGCTGAGCGCGCGGACGTATCCGCAGGCGGGCGTCACCGAGCAGCACCACCAGGTCTCGCACCACGGGAACGATCCCGACAACATCGCCAAGGTCATCAAGATCAACACCTACCATACGCAGCTCTTCGCGAAGTTCGTCGACAGGCTGGGCGCGACGGCGGACGGCGACGGCACGCTGCTCGATCACTCGGTGATCTTCTACGGCGGCGGCATGGGCAATCCGAACGTGCACGCCGCCGGGCCGCTG
>JADMIO012610713.1_pt1 | contig 31685 bp, 25 predicted proteins | sample 8958161 | NCBI WGS metagenome assembly JADMIO01 (sample SAMN16585339, study PRJNA669376) | soil metagenome | isolation source: Crop rotation soil | place: USA: Cullars Rotation, Alabama | collected 2011 | reverse complement strand
TTCTTGTTAAAACTCAAAATCCCGTCCCTACTGCCGCGCGAATACGACAGGTAGCGACGGGATCTCTTGAAAAATTCCCGAGCGGCCTGAACACCTTTCGCGGGCGTTCAAAAGCTGCAAAACGTTTCAGGCAGGTCTCCTGGCTTTATCTTCGCTTCAGACCGGCGACGATATTCACAGTGGCGCGACCGCGCGGGATTCACACCCGCTTCCCTATTCTCCTCACTTTTATGCGAGGCACCTGAACGGTTATCAAAAATCACTCGAACGCGGCGCACAATAGCACCGGGCTCACGCCTGTGTCAACGAGGATGCGAAGCGCCCACTTTGCCTGCGCCGCGCACCTCAAGTAACATCAGTCCGCTAACAACCCGCTCATGATCAAAACCGTCGAATGGACCAAAGAAGGCGTTAGCATGCTCGATCAGCGGCTGCTGCCCAACCAAGAAAAGTACCTCATGCTTTATTCGTACGAAGAGGTTGCGGAGGCCATCAAGAAAATGATCGTGCGTGGCGCACCGGCGATTGGTATAGCCGCGTCCATGGGTCTCGCGCTGGGCGCGAGTCAATCGGTCAGCACCTCTCTTCCGGATCTCGAATTCGATTTCAAGTACATGTGCGAGGTGATGGCCGCGACTCGTCCTACCGCCGTCAATCTCTTTTGGGCCATTGAGCGAATGCGTGGCGTGTTTACAAAAGCTAAGGCCGAAGGGATCCGCGACATCGATGTGATCAAGCAGCGTCTGGTCGATGAAGCGCTGGCGATTTATCAGGAAGATATCGACTCGAACCGCGCGATTGGACGGAATGGGGCGGACTTGATCGACGATGGCGCGACCGTGCTAACGCATTGCAATGCGGGTGCGTTGGCGACGGCTGGTGATTACGGCACGGCGCTCGGTGTGATCCGCGGAGCGGTCGATGCGGGCAAGCGCGTGGCGGTCATCGCTGACGAGACGCGACCGTTTCTTCAGGGTGCGCGGCTGACGGCGTGGGAACTAAACAAAGACAACATCCCCGTCACCGTGATTACGGACAACATGGCGGGCCATGTCATGAAACAGGGAAAAGTTGATTGCGTCGTCGTCGGCGCGGACCGCATTGCCGCGAATGGCGATGCGGCAAATAAGATCGGGACGTACATGGTTGCGGTGCTCGCCAAGCAGCATAACCTTCCGTTTTATGTTGCAGCGCCGTTCTCAACAGTCGATTTAAGCACTGCTAGCGGCGAAGATATTCCAATCGAAGAACGCGACCCGAAAGAAGTCACGCATCTGCGTGAGCATCAACTGACTCCCGAAGGCGTCGATGTGCACAACTTCGCATTCGACGTGACGCCGAATGAATTGATCGCCGCGATCATCACCGATCGCGGCGTCGCCCGCGCCCCGTACACTGAAAGCCTCCGCACTTTGGCCAACGCGCGTTCCGCCAGCGCGCCATAAACCGAGGAGGACCTCATCAATTCGCACATCAATCAAATCAAGCTTTCGCTGCCGCCGGATTTGACGAAGGCGGTCGAAGCTGCGCTCGATGACTGGCAAAACAATCGCAAGCTCGAGCGGCTGTGGACACGCGATGCTTCGCTGTGGACCGGCAAGGATGAAGACAAGTGGCTCGGATGGCTCGACATAGTAGACGAGCAGCGCAAGACAAATCGCCGCTTGACAAACTTTGCCGCCGAAGTGAAGGACGCGGGATTTACGCACGCGCTGTTGCTCGGCATGGGTGGATCGAGCTTGTGTCCTGAGGTCCTTTCAAAATCCTTCGGACACAGCGACGATTTCCCTGAACTCCACGTGCTTGATTCGACTGACCCGCAGCAGGTCAAAGACACCGAAGAGAAGATCGACATCGCCAAAACTCTTTTCTTTGTTTCAAGTAAATCAGGGACGACCCTTGAGCCGAACATCTTCAAGCAATATTTCTTCCAGCGGACTAAGGAGGTTTTGGGCGAGCCGAGCGCCGGTAGTCACTTCATCGCGATTACGGACCCGGGATCAAAACTTCGACAAGAAGCCGAACAAGATCGGTTCCGCAAAATATTTCTCGGCGTGCCAAGTATTGGCGGACGCTATTCGGCCCTTTCCGATTTTGGGATGGCGCCGGCAGCGGCAATGGGAATCAACGTGATGAGATTTCTCGACGCCGCGAATGACATGGTTGTCGCCTGCGGTCCCAGCGTCTCTGCGAAAAATAATCCGGGAGCGATTCTCGGTGCAGTGCTCGGCACCGCAAACAATCACGGGCGCGACAAGATCACGATCGTTGCGTCACCGGGAATTGTCGATCTCGGCGCGTGGCTGGAACAATTGATCGCCGAATCGACGGGAAAAAACGGCAAAGGAATAATTCCTCTAGATCGCGAACCTCTTGGCCCACCCGAAGTATACGGCGACGACCGGCTCTTCGCTTACGTGCGCTTGGTGCATGCGCCTGACCCGGTGCAGGACGCAGCGTTTGCGGCGCTCGAACAGGCGGCCCAGCCGGTAATCACGATTTCTGTCGATGCCACCTATGGCCTCGCTCAGGAATTTTTCCGCTGGGAATTCGCCACCGCCGTAGCCGGCGCTATCATCGGAATCAATCCGTTCGATCAGCCCGATGTCGAAGCGAGCAAGGTTGAGACTCGCAAACTCACTGAGCAATTTGAGCGTGCTGGAGCTTTACCTTCTGAGACTCCGTTCTTCGAAGGCGAAGGCATCAAATTGTTTGCCGACGAGAAGAACGCTGCGGATCTGAGGCAGTTTGCCGCTGAAGGTTCACTTTGCGGTTATCTGAAAGCGCACCTCGATCGCTTGAAGCGGCGCGACTACTTCGCGCTGCTCGCATACGTCGAGATGAATGACAGCCACGAGCAACTTCTGCAGACGGCTCGTCATACTGTTCGGGACACGAAAAAGGTGGCAACTTGCCTCGGATTCGGCCCGCGCTTTCTGCATTCGACGGGTCAGGCGTATAAAGGTGGGCCGAACTCCGGAGTGTTTTTGCAAATCACCTGCGACGACGCACACGATTTGCAGGTACCAAATCAGAAGTACAGTTTCGGCGTCGTGAAAGCAGCGCAGGCGCGCGGCGATTTCGAAGTGCTGGCGGAACGAGGACGAAGAGCATTGCGAGTTCATTTGGGCGAAGATGTGCGGCACGGACTGCAAGCGTTGATCGCAGCAATTAAGGAAGCGCTGAGATGAATTCTTCGTGCCTCTCGCGTGATCTCGTGTCTCTGTGGTGAGCACCCCCGGGAAAACAATCACCACCGAGACACGGAGAATCCCCAGAGGCACCTAGAGTTGAGCGAGGGATAAATGCAACTGGGAATGATTGGTCTCGGCCGGATGGGCGCGAACATGGTGCGGCGCCTGATGCGCGACGCTCATGAATGCGTCGTATGGGACATGAATCAGGCGAGCGTTCAGGGACTCGTCGGAGAGGGCGCGATAGGCGCGACGACTCTCGAAGAGTTCATTGGCAAGCTGTCGAAACCGCGCGTCGTCTGGATCATGGTTCCGGCTGGTGACGCGACTGAGAAAACTGTAAACGATCTCGGCGCGCGTCTCGAGCAGAGCGACATCATCATTGACGGCGGCAATTCATATTTCAAGGACGACGTGAGGCGCGCAAAAGCGCTGCGCGATAAACAAATCAATTACGTGGATGTTGGAACGAGTGGCGGCGTTTGGGGACTGGATCGCGGCTACTGCATGATGATCGGCGGACCAAAAGAAGTCGTCGAGCACCTCGATCCGATCTTCAAGACGCTTGCGCCGGGTCGGGGGAACATCACGCGCACGCCTGGTCGCGAAAATCTTTCTGGCACAGTTGAAGATGGATATCTCTACTGTGGTCCTTCAGGCGCGGGTCACTTCGTGAAGATGGTGCACAACGGAATCGAATACGGCTTGATGCAAGCTTATGCCGAAGGCTTCGACATCTTCCACAATGCAAAGTCGGAACAGTTGCCGGAAGACATTCGCTACGATTTGAATGTGGCCGACATTGCCGAAGTCTGGCGGCGCGGCAGTGTGATCTCGTCGTGGCTGCTGGATCTCACCGCGATCGCGTTGGTTGAAGATCCCAAGCTGGAAAATTACACCGGCTTTGTTCAGGACTCAGGCGAAGGCCGCTGGACGATTCAAGCCGCAATCGAAGAAGCTGTACCGGCTGAAGTCTTGAGCGCCGCGCTCTACACGCGCTTTCGTTCGCGGCAAGAGCACACATTCGCCGAAAAGATTCTCTCGGCGATGCGCAAGAAATTCGGCGGACACATTGAGCCCCGCGCGAAGGAATAGTTCTCTCTCCCCTTTGGCGGTAGTGGCCCAATTTGAGGTGGCACGCGCATGTTGCGCGTGATTTCACCGGCGCGATGCCCGTGCCACTTTTCAAAATGAGCCACTATCCCCTTCCCGGCGGAGCGGGAGAAAAACCAGACACCTATGACAGAGAAATCATTCAGCAGCCCACCATGTGTGATGGTGATCTTCGGCGCCGCGGGTGATCTCACAAAACGCAAGCTGATTCCCGCGCTGTATAACCTGAAACACAGCGAACTTCTTTCTGATCAATTTGTAGTTTTGGGGATCGCGCGCGCGGAGATGTCGGATAACGAGTTCCGCTCCCGCATGCGCGACGACATGAAAGAGTTCGCGACTAACGAAGTCGATCCGCAGGAATGGAAGTGGCTTGAAGATCGGCTCTTTTACATGTCCGGAGATTTCAACGACGACGCCATGTATGAACAACTAAAGTCGCGCGTCGAAGAACTGGATCAAAACCATCAGACCCAGGGAAATTATTCCTTTTACCTGGCGGCCGCGCCGCAGTTCTTTGCGCCGATCGTCGAACAACTCGGCCGGGTCGGACTCACGAACGAGAAAGACAATCATTGGCGGCGCGTGGTGATCGAAAAGCCATTCGGCCGGGATTTGGATTCAGCACGAAAGTTAAATCAGGAAATTGGATCCATTCTCGACGAGGATCAGATCTACCGCATCGATCACTATCTGGGAAAGGAAACGGTCCAGAACATTTTGGTGTTTCGTTTCTGCAACGGCATCTTCGAGCCGATTTGGAACCGCCGCTACATCGACAGTGTCCAAATAACCGCGGCTGAAAAGGTCGGTGTCGAGTCGCGCGGGGCATATTACGAAAGCGCGGGTGCGCTACGCGACATGGTGCCGAACCACCTTTTGCAGTTGGTGACGCTGACTGCGATGGAGCCGCCGATTTCATTCGGCGCCGACGCGGTACGTGACGAACAAGCAAAGACTCTTCACGCAATACAGTGTCCTTCACCGGACGAAGCTGCCAAGCGATCGGTGCGCGGCCAATACGGTCCGGGCGAAATCGATGGAAAGAAAGTCCCGGGCTATCGCGAAGAACCGAATGTCGCGCCGGATTCGACTGTCGAAACGTTCGTCGCTCTGAAACTTCTCATCGATAACTGGCGCTGGGCCGACGTGCCTTTCTATCTGCGCACTGGAAAACATCTGGCGGCACGCGACACCGAAATTACGATTCAATTCAAGCGTCCGCCGTTCGTGCTGTTTCGCAACACAGCCGTCGAAGAACTCACGCGCAACCGGCTGGTGCTTCATATTCAACCGGATGAAGGCATCAGTCTGCGCTTTGGCGCAAAAGTTCCCGGCTCGATCATGAACATCGGAGCAGTCGACATGGATTTTGACTACGAAGACTATTTCGGCGACACGCCGAGCACGGGCTATGAGCGGCTTCTCCACGATTGCATGGTCGGCGATGCAACGCTGTTTCAGCGCGCAGATCAGGTGGAAGCCGGGTGGGCGGTGGTCGATCCAATTCAAAAGGCCTGGACTGAAACAACGGCGACGAAATTTCCGAATTATACTGCTGGCAGTTGGGGTCCTGATGAGGCTGATCAGTTACTGCGACAAGACGGACGAGAATGGGAAAAGACCAGCGACGTCAGGAGTCAGGGTCGAGGCTGAGTTGCGTGCCATGACGGCATTGAAGGTGGGCGAACGCTTATCTAACTTTTAAAGCGAAGCCGACCCGATTACAACCTACACCCAACGCCTTACGCCCTGAGATCAAGCTGACGCAGGTGGCTCTGATTGAATGTATCTGCGGCTACGATGTGCTCGTCGCCAGCCAGGTTTGTAGTTGAATCGTTTCTCGTGGCGCTCGACGCATTCCCAACAAAAGAAGTGTTTGGCGCTGTCGGGGCCAATGAACTCAATCACGTGATCGGTTACTCGATCACAACGCTCGCAACGCTTGACTGTTTCGTGTTCCGCCATCTCGCCTTTTCAATTCTTAAGTCTCACTGATTATCAAACATCACTCGCGCGATTCCAAAACGCCACGATATGACAATTTGCCATTCACAACTTGGGCCACGCTCGTATAGGGATGCTCTTGCGATTTTCCCGCGCCGAGGATGTGCGTGACGGTTACACCAGCAGCTTTCAGATAGTCCGCGATCAAACTGCGATGACAGCGCCACCAAACCGCTTCGGAACACATGATCGCAGTTCGCCGCTCGCGTCCCAGTTTCATTAGGCGCTCAATTCCGTTCTGAAAAGCTTCTGTCTCCATGTAATCGGCATAGCCGCGAAATGATTCGTTCCGCCACGCGACGTTCTGCGAGTCCGGCCGTGTCTTTCTGCGGCCGCCTACTTCAGGCATGTGCAGGTAATCGATCCCTGCCGCCGAGAGTGATGTGCGCAAGTTGTCCCGATTGAAGTGCGGATAACGACGCGAACCCGGGAAACTCCTCACATCGACCAGCAATCGGATTTCGGATGACCCCAGGACCGCGAGAAATTGCTCAATCGACAAAGTCGAATGTCCCACCGTCCAGATCGAGTCTCCTTTTTTCGCCGCAAGTCTCATGTAGTATTTAACGCAAACGTTGCTTTGTGTTCTAGACCAAAGATCTTAGGACAGAAATCTGTTGACATCGCTGAGCCCTCAGCGTATAAGCCGCCTGTCCCAAGGATAGTATCTGAGCCGTCTTTGAACATGTGAGTGCGCGTGTCACGCCAGCACACTCACGATTTCTGCCGCGACCCACAGTTTCGCAGCCGTCTTGCGGCAGTTCAAACCACCCCAGGTTAGCACCATGTTGAATTCCGCGATCATCGACACGGCAATTGGTATCACTTTCATTTACCTGTTGTTGAGCCTCATCGCTTCAGCGGTGGCCGAAGCGGTTGAAGCTATTATGCGAAACCGCGCGAGTGACCTTGAGCGTGGAATTCGCGAACTCATTACTGACCGGCGAAGCACTGGCGGAGTCACAAGCCTCGTTTACAAAGTGTCTCCATGGATAAGCGATAAGGCTGATGCGACCGTTCGGAAACTGGTCGCACAGACTGGCACGAAAGCGACGAATGCAGTCGCCAGCGCGCACGCGGAAGCGACGGACGTCATGGCGCGGCTTTACGATCACCCGCTCATCAATGGGTTGTTCAAAGGCACTTACCAGGAAGTATTGGCGTACCGCAATCAGGATTTCATCCGCCGTTTTGTGCAGTGGCTGTGGCGAAGTTCCCCGAAACTTCCAACATATGTTCCCGCACAGAACTTCGCGCTCGCGTTACTCGACATCGCCGTTCCGGCGAATGCCGAGAATCAGTCAGGAGCAACGGGTACTTTGGCAGATCCCAAGAGTTACGCTCACTCAACCAATCCAATTACGGCGCTAAGAAACGCGATGGTTGAAGAGAATATTATTCCGCCGGACTCAAAACTTGGGAAAGCGCTGCTCACTCTTATCGACTCAGCGGGAAACGATGTGAACCAGGCGCGCGTCAACATCGAGACGTGGTTCAACAACGGAATGGATCGGGTTTCGGGGTGGTACAAGCGTCGCACTCAGTTCATTATTTTTGTGATCGGGCTGCTCCTTGCAATTGCGCTGAACGCCGATACCGTGTTGGTGGTAAGAAAGCTGTCGACGGACAAAGAGTTGCGAGATTCAGTCGCTGCGGCGGCAGTGGAATACGCAAAGGCGAACGCCACCGCGTCACCTACCCCGATGCCCCTCGCTACACCCACGGTTACCCTGACACCGAAACCTGCGCCCGGAGAAGCGTGCTGGCAGGCAGAGTGCAAGGACTCGCCGGACTCACCGAAGTGCAACTTGCAAAAGAGTCGTTGCGAACTGAGTTCTTTGGGTCTGCCGATTGGCTGGAACGGCACCGGTGACCCAGTGGTTACTTGGCCCGGCTGGCATTGGAAGCAACGTGGCGGTTGGTGGTGGCAAATTTACTGGCATGGCATCGGCTGGTTGTTGACGGCTTTGGCGATTTCGCTCGGCGCGCCGTTCTGGTTCGATCTGCTGAACAAGTTCATCGTGATTCGTTCAACTGTGAAACCGAAAGAGAAAAGTCCGGACGAAAAATCCAAGGACTAATCGGACTAAGCGTTCATGCCAAAGGACATTGAGAGTTTAAGGAGAAAACACGATGTTTGTTTTTGATCGAAAGAAATTTTTTGAGGAGTACCGCAACCGCTTTGGACCACTGACACAAGAACTGGTCGATGCCCTCGAGTTTCTGCTCGGCCAAATTGAAAAAGATCAGCGCTTCCCTGGCTCAGACAACGATCGGCGGCAACTGGCCTATTGTCTCGCGACGTTCAAATGGGAAACGGCACACACGATGCGGCCGATCGACGAACACGGCGGCGCCGGGTACTTCAACAAGCGATATGGCCCGCAAACGAAAGTCGGTCAGATGCTCGGCAATACGCAGGATGGCGACGGTGCCCGCTTTCACGGACGCGGCTACGTGCAGCTGACCGGCCGTAGGAATTACGCCAAGGCGAAGGCGCTTACGGGAGTCGATCTCCTCAACTATCCGGATCAGGCCAAAGATCCGGCCGTAGCCTACGAAATCGCGACGCAGGGAATGATCGACGGCTGGTTTACGGGACGCAAACTCTCACAATTTATGAAAGACGGGCAATCGCCCGACTTTGAAAATGCGCGCACCATCATCAACGGCCACGACAAAGCCGCCAACATCGCCGACATTGCGCGACGGTTTAGTGAGGTGTTGCTCGCGGCCGCAACGTGAATCCTGGTTGGCATACCATTTAGCCGCTTGATTTCCAGATCCAGCCCGACGTCAAATTCGACGACAGAACAAATCTCGTGTCGCCTCGCTCCTGCCGGCACGCCCTAGAGACAACCCAGGCACGGCCGTAAGATTTGAACTACCCAGTCCAAGCTGTTGGGCACTCGCGTCCGCTCGCAATGGCTTGAAATCTGATTAGCCCGTCTGCGTCCAAAGGCGCAAGTAAATACTTCTCAAGCTTGTACAATGATTTACGGGCAAATAAAATATTGACACGGAAGAGTAGCGAGAGTATAAGCCGCATGTCCCAAGGATCTTCTGACGCGCCACCGCGGCGCGTTCTCACGTAATCGCGCGACATCGCTGCCGTGGTTTCAAGAGGTCGCTCCTCAAAGTGCTAGGCGGCTAATGATTCTGCCTGGTTTCGCTCAACAGCGAGAGGAAAACCGATGAACAAAATCAATAAATACCTCTATGAAGTGATTAATGGAGAGAAAGTGACACTCACCTTCATGCCCGTCTCGGTAAATCCCAATATGGTGGCGGCGACATTGGACAATCTCGTTCTGGTCGCAAACCCAGCAACGCCAAACCCAACGTACACATTTACCGTGACAAAGAATGCGCCGCTCACGCACTTTTGCGAAATCCAATGCGATTTTGTTGGCGCTCCTCAAGAGTCACGCTTCGATGTGCAACTCAAGGGTGATAAAGGACCAAACTCTTTCACTTTTTCGATAAAGCAGACCGACTTTCTGAAAGATCCGACTGTGCGGTTCAAAGTTGTCTAGTTTGCTTCGACCGACCACGGACACACCCAAAAGAGAAAAGAGAGATGAGCCATGCGTATTTCTAAGGTAGTCACCATTACAAGTCTGATAGTTGTCCTTGTTGCGTCATCCTCGTGCTTGGGACAAGAACCCGTAAACACCGACGAACTTCGTCGGCGCATACGCGAGCTGGAGTCGATGAAACTCGTCAACAGAACTCCTTCGATCCAGGAAACTCAAAAGCGATCCCTTCTCAGCATGTATCGTCAGTTTCAAGTCTTACTGCAGGATGACATCACCAGTTTGGAAAACATGAAAGCGATGGTGCCGAATGGTGACACCGCTCTTCACGCGCGAATTGCCCGCCAAATCCAGGATCTGACGCAGGAATGGAACGCAACAGTCGATAAGATCAAAGAGCTCGTAAGTTTCTTACAAACCACAGCCGCACCCAATCTCGCGAACGCCGCGCCTAAAGCTTCTCGGCGGTCAACGCGACGGAACGTCGCCACAAACACAAATCCGCGGGTCGTTACTGATTCAGCCTCAGATGGGAACGCAGCGGCATCGAATGGCAATTCGAGGGATGGAAGAAGTGAAAATGACGCTGTCGCTATGTCGGATACTGGTAACGGCGGATCCGCTACTTCTTCTGCGCTGGCGGCTGACGCAACTTCATCTGCCTTGTCAGCGCCCGCGACTTCGTCAGCGCCGGCAGCCCCGCAGCCAACGGCAACACCAGTCCCATTTGTGTTTGCTGAGGCGGACTTGGCGAAATGTGATCCAAAAGCGCCTCGAGTGTTATTAGGCGCGATTGAAACAACCGCAAACTCGATCGTATTTGACGACAACCCTGATGCGCTGTCGGGAGTATTCCCGAAGATCTTTGTCTATTCTGTTCTAGGTGGACTCTCCGAGGAGATCACAAAACTGGATCGTTACCGCTACATGGGTGAAACTGCGCGCACTGATGTCCAGGTCGGCGCCTCGGCGAAATCTAGTGGTAGCACGAGCGCGATTGAAAAGCCGGGCATTTCAGAACTTCTGGCATGGTCGATCGAGCACGGTGCAATAACTAAACAAGTCAATGACACTGTGCTGACGCTAAACACGTCGCCATATGCTTTGTTTGCTGCGGCTCACGGCGATACGCCTGACACTTACGAAAACTACAACTTCTTCAATCGCCTCGGTGTTTCGGCGTCATTTAATACCGACAGCAACCAGACGCTCCTGGCTAACGCGAGACGAAAGCAGTTGCGCGAGTGGTCTGCCCGTTTCCGTCTCACCGGTGACCGCACCACCCGCTCAGCGGATTTCTCAAAGTACTGGGAACGAGAAGTAAAACCAGCGATCGAGAAGCGTCTGCTGGCGCTCAGCTCGACGGAATCGCTATTCGACGCGGACCCGGCTCTTCGGGAACTCAGCGGAAAGGTAGAGAGCGAAACGAACTCCGAAATTACTGCGTACCTTTCCAAGAATCCGGTGACGGACAAGACCGATAAAACAGCACGCGCCCGCGAGATCGGCAAGATCATCCTGTGCAAGGCACACTCGTCGATTTTCGTTCCGCTAAACACGTCAGCCGAAGGGAAAATTGAAATCACTCCACAGATTCGCGCCCGAATTCCTCAACTAATTCGCGGACTGGCTGACGCGCACGATGCCGTCGACCTCGCTCGCGCTTCGCTGGAAAAGTACTTGAAGAAACTTGAAGAAAGACCGCTCGCAACCTTTGCGTACACCAACCAACGAACCGACACTGGTTCAGATTATTCAGTGTTTCAGTTTTTATATGAGCGAAAGGCTTTTGACCCGATGAAGCTCATTGCCAATGCGGGCGTTTCCTTCTATCACAAGCCCGATGACACGATTAATCAACAAAGAGTGCGCGACTTCAATCTTGCTTTGTCTTTCGAAGGCAAGACTCAAAGTCCGTTCGTCAGCATTGAGGAGGATCTAAGTCAAATCACCTATTCGTTTACCGGGAGTTATCAACGATTGTTTGAGAACAAACGTGTCCCCGGAAAACGAGCAGACATCGGAGTAGCGCAATTCAAGATCGAATTCCCAGTGGCGATGGGATTCCGTCTTCCGTTTTCCGTAACCTACGCGAGTGCCAGCGAGACTAGTCAAAAACGCGAAGTGCGAGCTAATTTCGGAATTAATCTCGACACGCTTAAGTTACTCGCGCTCAGAAGACTGGCATCCTTGGCTCTCAAACCTTGAGGACCAGACGCACGGAGTTTCGGTTGATGACTCTCGGTCAGCACGCTGCGCCAGTGTCTCTGGAACCAGGCGCACGCCTTCGGGGGTACGCTTTATCGTAATTGGCCCGTCAAGATGTCTTTCACGATCATGCCAGACTTGCCAACGATGGATTTTATTGTCGAACGAGTTCATTAGCGATTGTTTGCGACACCTTCGCGCTTCGAAAGGAAAAGTATGCCTACCATTACCGACATCTATGAAGTGCAACCCGGCGACACCTTAGCGAAGATTGCCAACAAGTTTGGCCTGTCGCTGGACGATCTATTGGATGCGAATCAACAGATATTGGATCCGAGCCTGATCAAGTTCGGACAAAAGATTAATATTCCCGGAGGCGCGCCAGCAGTTCCGCCCTCACCCGCACCTGGACACGCTGAAACTTACGATGGGATTCATCCTGCTCCGGGAACTGTTTCGATGGCCCGGGCAAATTACAACCACCCGCCGCTCACAAACTCACCCGGGCAGAGAGCTGCGGCGATTTACTCGCAATTGATTAACCAATTTGCCGTGGGAAATAACCCGCGCTACTTGCCCGACAATGGCAACACGTACTGCAACATTTTCGCATGGGACGTCAGTCGGGCCATGGGCGCAGAAATACCTCACTGGATCGACAGCTCGGGCAATATCGCTGCCCCCAGCGCGCCACACGCGAGCGAGATCAACATTAATGGCGGGGTTAATTGGATGCGAAACTATGGCGTCGGTCAGTTTGGGTGGAAATCGTGCACAGAGCAGCAGGCACAAGCAGCAGCAAACGACGGCAAATTGGCCGTGGTTATGTGGAAAAACACCGGGGCAGGACATGGACATGTTGCCGTCGTGAGACCTGGTTCAGTAACTGATAAAGGGGCGGCCATCGCGCAAGCCGGCCGCCATAACTTCAATGAAGGGCATGTCGGGAACGGCTTTGGACAGCTAACCCCACTCGAATTCTTTTCGCACGATTGACGCTAACGCCTTATCGACGTGTCGGACAATCAACCAAAGGAGCAAACATGAGACTTCTCACAATGGCCGATTTCCAAGCCACGGGCTGGCATGTGAATGATCCAAAGATCCAGGCGCTCGTAAATGGCATTTTGACGACACAGGAGGACGTATTCGCCAAGTACGGAATCACGAAAGACCTGCACATCGTCCACATGATGGCTCAATTCAGCCACGAAAGCGGCGAGGGCACTGATCTAACTGAGTCGCTCAATTACAAACCTTCAGCGCTGCTGGCGCAGTGGCCCACGCACTTCACTGCGGCTCAGGCACAAGCTTACGGCCGTACGTCGGCTCACCCGGCCAACCAAAAGATGATTGGAGAACTCGCTTACGGCGGACGTATGGGGAATGACCCGGCGCCATCAGACGACGGTTACAATTACCGCGGCCGAGGTCTCATTCAAACTACCGGGAAGAGCGGTTATGCGGCACTCGGGGCGCTCACCGGTTTGGATTTGGTTAACTCGCCCGAGTTAGTCACCGATCCAACGCACGCATTTGACTGTGGCGTGGCAGAGTTTGTTAACTATCCGAATATGCTGGCACATTGTGAGTCAGACGATCTGTTGGCTGTTTCGTCTCTGATTAACGTCGGCCACATTGTCACTGACCCAGACAAAGTAATCGGCTATCAGGATCGCGTGGCGCAGCTGAAGCTGTGGAAGTATCAGTATGGAATCTGATTAGAGTTCAGGCACAAAGAACGCGAAGACCGCCATCCACGTCGCGGGTTGAGCTATAAAGATCGAGCAGAGTTATCGGGTCGAATATCGCGACAACGTCTCCGGAAACACCCGCACGCCTTCCGGCATTGTTGCCATCGTGATCTTGTTTGCGCCTGTCAGAATATCTTTCGCGGTCATTCCGTAAACCTGCGAGTTGTCATCGTTGTCCGGTTTGATGACGACGCCTTTCAATTCCAGGCCGGCGAATGCGCCTTTGCTCCGCGAGTAAGAAAGAATCTGCGCGTTCAGTTTTAAGTCGGTTGACGCGCTGGCAGACCTCCCCACCGGTCCCGCTGCGGCGCTGCCTTCGCCGCCAATTTCAAATTTGTCGCCCAGCAAGCTCTCGACGGCTTCGGTATTCATAAAAAGCAGAATGTAATCCGTTGAGGCCGCGCCAATCTGCAAGCCGATACTGCCGCCGGTCAGATCAAAAAACGCCGGTGCACTCCAACCGTCCTTCACGCGACGACTGATCACGCCACTGCCGCGGCGGCCGCCAACAATGAATCCACCTTTGAGCACACCCGGAAATACAGCGACTGCTTCAGCGCGTCGCAACAAGTCACGGGGAATCGATTTCTCACGCGTTCCCATGATCGCGTCGAATACACGCGCCGCTTGCGACGATTGCTTCGCGGCAGCTTGAACTTTTTTGGTGCTGCGGTCGCGATCGGTTTGTGCGGTGACTACGTTCGCGAATGAGAGTAAAACGGCGACCGCGGACAGAAGTAGAATTCGTTTCAGGGTGATCATAGTTCTCCTGGCAAGCAAAAAGATTATTTGCAATCAGCGGAACAGGCGACGTTCCACTATTTTCTCGTCGAGTATCTCGCGAGCGTGCGCGGAAAAATTCTCACGCCCGCCGGCATATCAGTAATCTTCCACTGCTTCGTCGGCGCCAGAATGTCACTGGCTTTCATTCCATAAACTGGTTCGTTGTCGTTATTGTCCGGCGAGATGGCGACACCTTTGAGTTCCAATCCGGCGAACAAGCCCTTGGTGCGCGAGTAAGACAGAATCTGCGCTTTCAACTGCGCGTCGGTGGAAGCGGCGGCGGATCTGCCCACCGGCCCGGCGGCGACGCTGCCTTCACCGCCCATTTCAAACTTGTCCTTCATCAGGCTCTCGATCGCACCAGTGTTCATAAACAACAAGATAAGCTCAAGCTTCGCCGCGCCGATCTGCAAACCAAAGCTACCCCCATTCAGGTTGTAGAAAGCGGGCGCGCCCCAACCGCCTCTTACGCGACGGCTGATTGCGCCATGGCCTGTGCGGGCACCGACGACGAACCCACCTTTGACGACTTCAAAGACGCCGATTGCTTCCGCCTTATCGAGCAGGTCGCGCGGAATTCCCTTGTCGGGCACGTTCATGATTGCGGTAAAAGTGTCGGCGGCCTCCTGCGCGTTCTTGGTCGCATCGGCCAACTTCTTCGCGTTCTTCGATTGCGCTTGTGCCGCGCTGGCGGCACTCAGACACAATGCGACAATAATTATTACAACTTCAATTCGACTTTTTTGGATTGATTGACACATAAGTCCCCTTTCCGGCTTCATCCAAACGGGGGATGTGCTGCGACGAGTCTTGCTCACGCATTCGCAGGATACTTATAATCGCTCGCTCTGACAACGTACGATGCCGATTGGCACCCCATTTCACGAAAGAACATTTGCGCTGTGCGACAGTCTCAATTATCGCGAGTGGTCGGGTTACTACGCAGTCAGCGCCTACGAGACACATCATGATCATGAATACAACGCGATCAGGAATGCGACGGCGCTGATCGATATTTCCCCGCTGTTCAAATATCTACTGACCGGCCGGGACGCCACCAGGCTCGTCGACCGCATCATTACGCGTGAAATGAACAAGGTAGCGGTGGGCCAGGTAATCTACACGCCGTGGTGCGACGAATACGGAAAAGTAATCGATGATGGCACCGTGTCACGACTCGAAGAAAATGTTTATCGCTGGACCGCCGCGGATCCAAGTCTGCGTTGGTTCACGCAGAACGCGGTCGGCCTGGAAGTTCAGATCGAAGACATTTCAGAATCAGTCGCAGCGCTGGCCGTCCAGGGACCAACCTCCGGACGCTTGCTTAAGCAGCTCGTCGAAGATGCTGACATTGATAACCTGAAGTACTTTCGCGTGACCAAAGGCAGCATCGCCGGTATTCCCGTGGAAATTTCGCGCACGGGTTACACAGGCGATCTCGGTTATGAAATTTGGATGTCCGCTGAAGGGGCTTTGCAGATTTGGGACACGCTGATCGACCAGGGCAAGGCGTTCGACATCAAACCGGCGGGAATGCTCGCGCTCGACGTCGCTCGAATCGAAGCCGGTCTGCTGCTGATAGACATAGATTTCAATAGCGCCAAGAAGGCGCTGATCGAGGCGCAGAAATATTCGCCGTTCGAAATGGGACTGGGGCGGCTGGTGAGTCTCGAAAAGAATAGATTTATCGGACAAGCGGCGCTAAACGCAGAACAAACGCGCGGCTCAGCGAAGCAAATCGTTGGACTCGAAATTGATTGGCCCGCGGTCGAACGGATTTATGAGCAAGTGGGTTTGCCGCCAGCCGTGTCACCCATTGCGTCACGCGTCGCGGTGCCCGTTTACAGCAACGGCACGCAACTCGGCAGAGCGACGTCGACAACGTGGTCACCCACGCTAAAGAAAATGATCGCGTTGGCGACGCTCAAAAGCGAGTTCACAAAACCGGGATCGCGCGTAGAGATCGAGATTACCGTCGAAGCTACCCGCCATCGCGTGCCGGCAATGGTTGCGAAGACGCCGTTTTATAATCCGAAGCACAAGACCGCGACGCCGATCATTTGATTGTTCACTCAAGCAGGTAAAGCGCAGTCAGGAAGGGTGGTTTGCCCCCGCGCTTTTTTATTGCGAAGAAAACGGGTGCAAGCAACCCTTCCTGACTGCGAGACTATTTGCGTCCATCTCTGACCCTTCATGAAATCTTTGCGTACCATCATCGACAGCTACGATCCTCGCGCCGCGCTCGATCGTGCCTCGACTATCCCGTCAGCCTGGTACACAAACAAGCGGATACTCGAACTCGAGAAGCGGACAGTCTTTAGCAATTCGTGGCAAGTCGCAGCCCGCGTCGAGCAACTCAGCAAACCGGGCGATTACGTGACGACTGAAATTGCCGAAGAACCAATCGTCGTCGTCCGCGGCAGCGACAATCAGATTCGCGCGTTCTTCAATGCGTGCCGCCATCATGCCGCGGCCGTGATGACTGAGCCGCAGGGAAACTGCCCACAGATGCGCTGCCCTTATCACGGGTGGACGTATTCGCTGGAAGGTGAATTGAAAGGCACACCAGAATTCACCGGCGTGTGTGATTTCGATCGGGCCAGTAACGGATTGATTGCGATCGCGACGTCCGTTTGGGAGGAATGGGTGTTTGCGCGGATCGACACCGCCAGCAACGAATCAATCGAAAAGTGGCTTGGTACGCAACTGACGGGCGAATTTAAGGTGCTCGGCCTCAGGAATCTGAAATGGTTCGAGCGTCGCAGTTACACGATTGACTGCAACTGGAAAGTCTTTGTTGACAACTATCTCGACGGCGGTTACCACGTTCCGCATTTGCACAAAGGCCTGGATAGCGTGCTCGACTATAGCAATTACACGATCGAATGCGGCCAGCGACACTGCCTGCAGTCGAGTCCAATGGTAAAAAATAAGTCGTCCTTTGGAGGCGGACTGTTGCGCGCCATTGAGACGGACGTAAGCAGGACGCGTAGTGGCGAACGAGCCCTCTACTACTGGATTTATCCGAACTTTATGATCAACTGCTATGAAGGCGTGATGGACACGAACCTTGTACGTCCGATTACAGTCGACAAAACTGAGGTGACCTTTGACTTTTACTTCACGGATATTTCCGAGGCGGCCCGCGACAGAAATCTCGAGAGTGTCTCGGTCGGCGACAGGATTCAGCAGGAAGATTTGGACATTTGCGCGTCAGTGCAACGTGGTCTGAAGTCGCGAGCTTATGACGCGGGTCGATTGTCAGTGAGACGCGAAGCCGGTGAACATCTGTTTCATCGATTGCTTTATGCGGATTTGAAAGCAGGAGTTCAATCTACTGCACGGTCGCGACGGGCAATTTCTTAAATCCTTTGTCCAAAGCTTTGCGCAAACGGTCGACGGCGGTTGTCGGATCTCCAGCGAACAGCGGATCGGTGTACAGCAAAACTTCACCGGTGCGCGCATCGATAACTCCAATCTGCATTTTCAGATACGCCGGCGCCCCGCCGACCAGCAGGACAAAAGCAGACTTGCCGCCGGTCAATTTTTGGCCCTGACCGCGAATGAAAACGATCGCATCGACACTCTTGTCCAGATTCAGGTTGAGAACCTCATCACCCATCGTGAAGCGGCCTTTCTTCACGTCGCTGCGCTTTTTCATGATGCGCGGCAGCAGATCATCAAATTTAGTTTGAAAGTCGGCAATACTGTACTTCTGTTGTGCATCGCCTTCGCCCCCCGCGGCTGAAGGGGTGTTCAGCGTTTTCACATTCTTCTGCTTCTCCAGAATCGCCGCCAAGACTTTTTCCACGCGTCCACTCAACTCTTCCGATTCCGCGGCCATGCCTTCCGGCCCTTTCATGCTGTCGCGCACGACGCTGACTTTCGCCGGAAGAATGACGACGTTGCGGATCGTCGTTTCCTTTTTGCTGATTTTCGGATGCAGGAACTGGGCACGCGCCATCGTTGGGGCAAACGCCGAGATCAGGACTGCGATGAATGTGATGCTCGTCGCAGGTAACTTCTTGAAGCAGGCAATCGAAAAAGGGAAAGTCATTGCGGGGGTCTCCTTAGATTTTCAATGCGCCTGTGGATGCGTTCTTGATCGGTCGCAGCCGGCTCTGACGCGAGATACTTTTCGTATTCAGCGAGCGCTTCGGTCTTCCGGTCGAGCTTCTCGTACAACATGCCAAGACCCCGGTGCGCTACGGCCACCGGATTATCAGCGTTCAGTGCGCGCTGGTAAAACTCTTCCGACTTTTGCTGATGTGTTTTCCAATTCTCCTGGCCGGCCGGCGTAGCCAGAAGCTCGCGCTCAATTTCTTCATCGGTTCGCTTCTCGTGTTTTTTGGCGGCGTCTTTCTTGGCGCTGTTCGTCAGCTCGCTCTCTGTTAGTTGCGGCGCCCGCGGCCCGAGCGTGCGATACGCTTCCGCGAGCCAAAAGAGATTTTCGGAATCAGGATGAAAATCGACCAGACGTTGCGCGATGTAAACCGCCGAACGAAATCGCCCGCCCCTTATCTGCAACTGAACATCATGGCGCATCATCGGCTCCATCGCGCGAAAGTACGCCGACTTCTCGCGATTCAGCTCCATCTGCGGAGTCACTTTGTCCGCGCGCGCCCCGAGATATGAACTCAGATAACTGATTCGCTCGCGCAGCGCCGGATGATCGTTGTAGAACAGACGGATGTTCTCGCCTTCGATGTCGCGGTCGAGCACCTTCATTACATTGACCATCTCTTCCGGCGAGTACTCGGCGCTAATCATCATGTCGATGCCTTTTAAGTCCGCTTCGCGTTCCAAATCGCGACTGTAGCCAAAGATCGTGGCCACGATGATGAAAGGAGCAATCATCGTAATGGCCGTGATTGCTGCGCCGACAATGCCGCCGGGTGCATATGCGCCGACGGCTGCCATGACGTTCATCGTCAGAAACTTTTTCCGGTTGCTGCGGTTCTGCATATAGGTGTGCCGCCGCATTACATGCGTCAACTCATGGGCGATGATAGCCGCCAGTTCAGACTCGTTGTCGATCAACGACAGCAGTCCAGTCGTTACGTAAACCGATCCGTTAGGAAGCGCGAAGGCGTTCGGCTGCGGATCGCGCAGCGCGCGAAACTTCCACGAGACGTTTTCAAGCGTCAGCCCTTTTGGAATCAGCGCCTGGCCAATGCGGAAGAGATAAGCATTCGTCGCTTCGTCTTCGAGTACCATGCCGTCGCGTTCAAAGCTGCGATCGAGGAGATTCACCTGCTCGAGCACTTCGAGATCGACCTTGCCGAATTTGAATTCTTCGCGGACGGGCGGCGGAGTGGCTTCGACGGGAGCAGTCTTCTTCTGCGCCAGCGCGACCGGCGCAACGTAAGTTAATCCGACGCAAAAACAAAGCGCGAAAGCAATCAGGGATCGAGTTTTGAGAATGGACATAAACGTGTCCTGCCGGAGCAGCTTTCATGCCGGGAAGCTTGACCAGACTTTCTTAAAATATCTCTTATGAGTCAAGGCTGTCGGCGCGACGCCTGCCGCGTTTTGACAACACTTGTTGAGCTTACGTGGCATGTGTGTTATTTGAGTGTGCCAAAATGAATGCTCTTCCGATCATCGTTGGCGCGCTCTGTGTAATGGCGATTGCATATCGCTATTACTCCGCCTTTATCGCCGCAAAAGTCTTGGCGCTGGATGAAAAGCGACCGGTGCCGTCGCAAACCATGTACGACGGCCATAACTACTATCCGACGAACAAGTGGGTTTTGTTTGGTCATCACTTTGCAGCGATCTCAGGCGCAGGCCCGTTGATTGGACCGGTGCTCGCGGCGCAGTTCGGATTTCTACCGGGATTATTGTGGCTGGTGATCGGAGTTTGTCTCGGCGGCGCGGTGCATGACTTTATGATTCTCGTGGCCAGCATCAGGCGGAAGGGCAAGTCCCTGGCAGAAATCGCGCGCACGGAAATCAGCGGATTGTCGGGATTCGTCGCAGGCGTCGCGATTCTTTTCATCGTCGTGATTGCGCTGGCCGGTCTGGGACTCGTCGTCGTGAACGCGCTGGCTGAGTCGCCCTGGGGAACCTTCACTGTCGGTTTCACAATTCCGCTCGCGCTCTTGATGGGGTTGTACATGTATCGATTCCGTAAAGGAAAGATCGCCGAGGCGAGCGCGATTGGGATTGTTCTATTGCTGTTTGCCGTGTGGCTGGGCGGAAAGATTGCGACTTCGTCGTGGGGTTCAGCGTTTACGTTTTCGCCAATACAAGTGACCGCTTTGATGGCGACTTACGGATTCATCGCGTCGGTACTGCCGGTGTGGTTGCTACTCTGCCCGCGCGATTACCTTTCGTCGTATCTCAAGATTGGCACAGTCGCGTTTCTGATCATTGGCGTAATCGTAGTACATCCGACGCTGCATATGCCGGCAGTGACTCCGTTTGTGAACGGCGGCGGTCCAATCGTTCCGGGCAAAGTTTATCCGTTTGTCTTCATCACGATCGCATGCGGGGCAATCAGCGGTTTCCACGCGCTGATCTCTTCCGGAACGACGCCGAAAATGATCGCCAAAGAAACCGACGCGCGCATAATCGGCTATGGCAGTATGTTGATGGAAGGCGTGGTGGGTGTGGTTGCGTTGATTGCCGCGACGTCGCTTTTCCCGGGTGATTACTTTGCCATCAACACCGCGCAAAAAACGGACACGCAAAAAGCGGCGTACGTTCGCATGGTGCAAGCTGAAAGCGGTCCGGACTTCAATCTTCAGACGCAGGAACTTGATCGACTGGAGGCCGAATCAGGGGAAAAAGTGCGAGGTCGCACTGGTGGCGCAGTCACGCTCGCACTCGGCATCGCAAAGATTTTCGATGGCATACCGGGTCTCAGCGGATTGATGAAGTACTGGTATCACTTTGCGATCATGTTTGAAGCGCTGTTCATTCTCACGACAATCGACACTGGCACACGTGTCGCCAGATTTCTGCTCGGTGAATTCGGCGGCAGATTTGTGCGCAAACTCGAAGAACCAAATTGGCTACCCGGCTCGATCATCACCACCGCGCTGGTAGTCGCGGCCTGGTCGGGATTCATTCTCACTGGATCGATCTCGACAATTTGGCCGATGTTCGGCATCGCGAATCAATTGCTGGCAGCCGTCGCTTTGTGCGTCGCGACAACTGTCATTATCAACATGGGAAAGGCGCGCTTTGCATGGGTGACACTCGGGCCACTTGCGTTCGTCGGAACCACCACGCTCGTGGCGGGCTATCAATCAATTCGCGACATCTTCTGGCCGCAGGCGCAAAATCCACTCACGTCAACGCAGGGCTACATCAATACCTCTTTGACTGCACTGATCATGACGGCAGCAGTTATCGTGATCGTAGATTCAATTCGCAATTGGATAGGCGGGCGCAAACGACCGCAGCCGACAACCGACGCCGCACTCGCCGAAGCTTAGGCTTGTCTCACTGCTGTATTCGGAGAGTGACTTACTTTGCGTTTGCGTCTCTCGCACTTCTTCGCGCCTTTGTGAGAAACCTGATTTATGCGCATTAGATTTCACGCAAAGGCGCAAATGAAAACTAAGACGCAAAGAAAGGAAACCTAATTTCCGTCGCTACCCTACTTCGCGGCGGTTGGACAGTGCGCGCGTAAATCGGTAATAATAGCGCCTTTATCAGCCGGGCTATTTTCTCGCCTATCGCTCAAACGTAAAGGAAGGAACTGTTTTGATCCTGAATTCGATGTCGAACTTTGTCGCGGCGCACCGCCGGCGATTTATCAGCTTTTTATTTGCAGCTATTGCTTTTTGTGTCACTGCGCCGGCCGCTTTTGCTGAGGGCCATGCCGGTGAGGCCGCGCTCAAGCTGCCGGACTTATCGGATGTGGTCTTTCGTGGAATCGACGGACACCGGCTGCTGCTTATCGGCATCTTGTTCTGCTTCCTCGGCCTGTTATTCGGTCTGGTGATTTTCATTCAGTTGAAGAACCTGCCGGTGCATCGCTCAATGCGCGAGATCTCCGAGCTGATCTACGAAACGTGCAAGACGTATCTGATCACCCAGGGCAAGTTCATCATGGTGCTCTGGGTGTTCATCGCGGCCATCATCATTGCTTACTTCGGGATTCTGCGCCCGGTTCCGGACCATCCGATCCCGCTCACAGTTGCTATTATCCTTTTATTCAGCCTCGTCGGCATCGCCGGTAGCTACGGCGTCGCCTGGTTCGGCATTCGTGTCAACACATTCGCAAATTCGCGTACGGCGTTCGCCAGTCTTGAAGGCAAGCCGTTTCCGATTTACGAAATTCCGCTCAAGGCCGGCATGAGCATCGGCATGCTTCTGATCAGTGTCGAACTGCTCATCATGCTTTTTATCTTGCTGTTCGTGCCGGGGGATTACGCCGGGCCGTGCTTTATCGGTTTCGCGATCGGCGAGTCGCTGGGCGCAGCGGCGTTGAGAATTGCGGGCGGCATCTTCACTAAAATTGCCGACATCGGATCAGACCTGATGAAGATCGTCTTCAAGATTAAGGAAGACGACGCGCGAAATCCGGGCGTGATTGCCGATTGTACGGGCGACAACGCAGGAGACTCAGTCGGGCCGAGCGCCGACGGTTTCGAAACCTATGGTGTGACGGGCGTCGCCCTTATCACATTCATCCTGCTGGCCGTTCCGGACCCGAAGATACAGATCCAGTTGCTGGTATGGATCTTCGTGATGCGCATCATGATGCTCATCTCAAGCGCCGTCTCTTATTTCGCCAATGCCGCGATTTCCAAATCACGCTATGCCGGCGCGGGAGAAATGAATTTCGAAACGCCGCTCACGACGCTGGTCTGGTTGACTTCGATATTCTCGATTGTGCTGACCTACATCGTCTCTTTCCTGATGATTCCGTCATTGAGTGGCGACACCACGCTTTGGTGGAAACTGGCCACTATCATTTCGTGCGGCACGTTGGCGGGTGCGGTCATTCCCGAGCTCGTCAAAGTCTTCACATCAACTGAATCGCGCCACGTGCAGGAAGTGGTCAAATCCTCGCGCGAAGGTGGAGCCTCACTAAACATTCTCTCGGGTTTTGTCGCCGGAAACTTTTCAGCTTTCTGGTTGGGTATCAGCATTGTCGGCCTAATGGGAATTGCCTACATCGTGAGCACGATGGGACTCGATGCGTTAATGGTTTCGACGGGAACGATTCACGTGGCACCCGTTTTCGGATTCGGCCTGGTAGCGTTCGGATTCCTTGGCATGGGTCCGGTGACGATCGCGGTCGATTCCTACGGACCTGTGACGGACAATGCGCAATCAGTATATGAGCTTTCGCTCATCGAGCATCAACCGAATATCACTGAAGAACTCAAGAACGACTACCGCATCACGGTCGCTTTTGAGCGCGCGAAGCACCTGCTCGAAGAAAACGATGGGGCCGGCAACACATTCAAAGCGACCGCCAAACCGGTGCTCATCGGAACGGCCGTCGTCGGCGCCACCACGATGATCTTTTCGATCATTATGGCGCTGACTGATGGTCTCACCCGCGGCACAGAGAATCTTTCATTGTTGCACGCTCCATTCGTCCTCGGTCTGATCACCGGCGGCGCAATCATTTACTGGTTCACCGGCGCATCGACGCAAGCGGTTACCACGGGTGCGTATCGCGCGGTTGAATTCATCAAGGCAAACATTCAGCTCGAAGGCGTGGAAAAAGCTTCGGTGACGGATAGCAAACGCGTCGTCCAAATCTGCACACAGTATGCGCAGAAGGGTATGTTCAATATCTTCCTGACGGTCTTCTTCGCATCGCTCGCGTTCGCGTTCGTCGAGCCGTTCTTCTTCATCGGCTACTTAATCTCGATTGCTATCTTTGGTTTATATCAGGCGATCTTTATGGCGAATGCCGGCGGCGCCTGGGACAACGCCAAGAAAGTCGTCGAAGTCGATCTCAAGCAAAAAGGCACGCCGCTGCACGATGCGACGATCGTGGGAGATACCGTTGGCGACCCGTTCAAAGACACTTCGTCCGTCGCCATGAACCCGGTAATCAAGTTCACCACGTTGTTTGGATTGCTCGCCGTAGAGTTGGCCGTTAGTGTCGGCAGTGAGGACGGTCAATTCGGCAAGAGTGGTCCGATAATCAGTCGCGTACTGGCAGGGATTTTCTTCCTCGTCTCGCTGTTCTTTGTCTGGCGTTCGTTCCACAAAATGCGAATCGGCGCGGAAAGCTAGACCAGAGAGCGCAACTTAAGTAAGATTCAATCAAACCAGGCAATTGGCGGGTTTGTAACTGAAGTCAGACTTGCAGCGTTAGTGTAAGCGAGCGGGCTCGAAGTCTAATTATCCGCTCACCGCTCGCAGCTCACTGAAGCCATGATTCGGTCGATCTTATTTCCGACAGACTTCTCCGCGGTGGCGAACAGCGCGTTCCCGCTGGCAGTCGCGATTGCGGCACAGTTTGATGCGGTCGTGCAGTCAGTCCACATCGCTCACGGTGGCGACCCGCACATTACCGAAACATCGCGTTACGAGTTTCCGGGATTGCCCACGGGCGCATCGTCGGTCAAGGTCGTCGAAACAATTATTCCAAAAGTAAACGATGAAGATCCTGCGCAGGTGATCATGCGGACCGCTGAAGAGCGGATTTGCGATCTGATCGTGATGGCATCGCACGGACGTTCAGACGTCGCGCAGTTCTTTCTTGGACGGAGCGTGGCGGAACAGATCGCGCGCGATTCAAAGATTCCAACGCTCATCGCGCGTTTGTATGGACCGCGACGGACCACGCGGCCGATTGATCGATTCGCGACAATCGTTTTCGCGACGGATTTGTCCGAAAAGTCAAAAGAAATTTTGCCGGTCGCTACCTCCATTGCGCGCAAGACAAAAGCGAAGCTGGAGACGCTCTGCGTTTTTGCCGAAGGCGACGAAGAGCCTGCCGATGGCGGCAAAGCCGCGTTGCAAAGATTTTTCGAAGAAGCCGGTGCGCCGGAATTGTTCGGCAAAGTCCGCCGCGTTCATGGTGGTGTGGCAGAAGCGGTCGTCGAACATGCCGGCCGGCACAAGGCCGATCTTATCGCCATCACCACGACCTTGTGCTGCGGCGGCGATGAGCGGCTGACCGGCACGGCGGAATTCATTATTCGAAACGCGCCGTGTCCGGTATTATGTGTGAGACCGTAGGATTTTCGCGCGTATTAAGGTATCGAAGTGACGAGACAAAAAGCGCCATCAAGCCGGCGCACTCCAAAATATGAATACTGCACTCGCGAAAAGCGACACTCTTCTGCAAGCAGCGCTGACGCCGTTTGATATCGTTCGCCAGGTGGGATTGGTGGTTGGCTTCAGTTTACTAACGGCTCTGTCGGCACAAATCGTGATTCCTCTTGGGCCGGTTCCAATCACCGGACAAACGTTCGCGGTCTTGCTGACGGGTGCATTGCTTGGGTCGCGCTTGGGTGCCATGGCAATGATTGCCTACCTGATTGAAGGCGCGAGCGGGCTGCCCTTCTTCGCAGGCGGAGCCACGGGCGTTGCGCATTTGATGGGACAAACGGGGGGTTACTTAATTGCGTTTCCGGCCGCAGCATTCATCACCGGCGCCTTCGCTGAACAAGGATGGGATCGAAAGTACCTCACGGCCGTCGCCGCTATGGCGGTGGGCTCGGCAGTAATTATTTTCTGCGGCTTGCTCTGGTTTTCTTTCCTGACAAGGACTTTGCCGTTGGTGGCATTTCAATTCACCGTACTGAAATTCATTCCCGGCGAAATCATTAAGATCGCCCTGGCTGCGGCAGTGTTGCCAACGGGATGGAAACTGCTCAAACGGAAGAGCTAGACAATCATCACAACACCAATTCCATAAACAACGCGCCGAGAACGGGATTCTCGTAGTAAGGCGCGATCTCTCTAAACCCAAGCGCACGATAGAGCACGATCGCACTTCCCATCTGTTCCGAGAGAGTATCAAGCCGCATTCGTTGATAACCGATGGCGCGTGCTTCCTTGACGATGCGTTCGGCCAACTCCCTACCGAGCCCTCTGCCATGGAATTGCGGTCGCAGAAACAGTCGCTTCATTTCACAAACTTCTTCGGTCATCTTTCGTAAAGCAACGCAGCCGGCCAACTTGTTATCCTCGAACGCGAGCAGCAGACGTCCCGTCGGCGGTGCGTACGCGCCCGGCAACTCAGCCACCTCTTTTTCGAAATTTTGAAAACAGAGATCGAGATTCAACCAAGCTTCGTATTCGCGAAAAAGTTCGCGAGCCTGATCGATTTCTCCGGCCGATGAAGCTTGAAGGAAGTTCATGGCAGGCCTGTCAGAAGCCCGGCCGCAAGGGAGGGCAACGGCGGCGATCAACTTTGTCGAGTGGTAATGCGATTTGCGCTCCCTTATGGTCGGGATTCTGTAGCACACCCGCAAAACAAACTCGGCCCGACACCGAAGTATCAGGCCGAGTTAAGTGCAATGCAATAACGTGAGTGCTTAGGCCGTGAAAGAAGAACCGCAGCCGCAGCTGCCTGTGGCATTCGGGTTCTTGAAAGTGAAACCAGAACCCATGACGTTCGTGACGTAGTCGATTTCGACGCCGTTCAGATATTGCGCGCTGAACATGTCAACGAACAGGCGCACGCCCTTGTCGTCCAAAATGAAATCGCCCTGTCGTGAATTCTCTTCAATGTTCAAGCTGTATTGAAATCCCGAACAGCCGCCCGGCACCACGCGCACGCGTAGGCCTGAAGTTTCGGGCAGACCCTCTTCGCTGGACATGAATTTCTTGATTTCGACGGCGGCGGGTTCTGTGACACTCAAATTCACCGACGGTGCGGCCGGCGCGGTGGATGTCACGGGGGTCGTCGTTGCTGGATTCGCTGACATATTCTAATAAACTCCTGTTTTCAATCTTAAAATGGTGATTCAAACTGTCGACGAAGTCAGTCTACTGGGATTTTTTCAAAACAACAAGCTCCGGTTTCATGGCTTCGATCGAGACCTGACGGGCGACTTCCTCAGCAACTTTACGAAAGGCCTGGGCCTGTGGAGATGCAGGCTGACCGATTACGATCGGCACCCCTGTGTCGCCGCCCTCGCGCACGTCAATGCCCATCGGAACTGAGCCTAAAAACGGGACGCCATATTCCTCCGAGAGTTTTTCGCCGCCGCCTTTGCCGAAAATGTCGTAGCGCGTGCCAGTGTCCGGCGCGATGAAGTAGCTCATGTTTTCAACCACGCCGAGCACCGGCACAGCTACTGTCTCGAACATGCGAAGCGCGCGGCGCACATCAATAAGGGCAACCTCCTGTGGCGTCGTTACGAGTACTGCACCCTGCACCGGGACGAGCTGCGCCAGACTCAACTGCACGTCGCCGGTGCCCGGAGGCATGTCGACAATCAAGTAGTCGAGTTCGCCCCACTTCACATCGGAAAGGAATTGTTTGACCAGGCCGTGCAGAATCGGCCCGCGCACGATAAGCGGTTTGTCGCCAGGTTGCAGCACCGCCATCGAAATTAACTTGATGCCGTGCGCTTCTACAGGAATCAGTTTGTTGACGTCAATTTCAGGTCTTTCATTCCCCGCACCCAGCATGATCGGTACGTTTGGACCGTAGACGTCTGCGTCCATCAAACCGACTTTGGCGCCATCCAATGCGAGCGCGACAGCGAGATTGACGGCCACGGTCGATTTGCCGACGCCACCTTTTCCCGATGACACCGCGACGATGTTCTTGACGCCAGGGACGGAAACTTTGTCGCCGAGGCCGCGGCCCTTCGGTACTTCCGCGTCCATGGTTACTTCTACAGATCGAACCCCGTCGATTGCCGATACGAGTTCGCGCGCGGCGCTCTCCATTTCGCTTTTTACAGGACAAGCGGGCGTCGTAAGAACGATCCGAAACGAAACGTTACCGTTTTTGATGGCGAGATCTTTTATAAAGCCCAGGGTGACGATGTCTTTGTGCAGATCAGGATCTCTAATTTGGCGCAGCGCATCGAGCACCGCATTTTCATTCAACTGAGACATGATCGAATTGTACGACAAGGCCGCCGCCTTGTCGCGAAGCACAATAGGGTGGGTAGCGGTCCCAATTTACTTGGCGACACTTTGCGCCTTCGCGTCAACCGCCTTTTCCAAATCGACAAGTCTCACGCCAAGTCGCCAAGCTGGAAAGAACCGCAAAGCACGTACTACCACGGCCTGGCAGCCTGTTGTGCTCACGGAACTTTGTAGATTACGACATTGTCGTACACGTGCGTGGTGTCTTCGAACACTTTCTGAAAGTTCTGGTCGAAAACGTATTCGTTCAACTCCGGTAGCGATTCATTGTGACGCACGCCGTCATCAATTGAGACGTATGCGATGTTATTGGCGTGCAGCAGCCCAACTAACTCGTTGGCATCGCTTTCCTGAAACATCTGACGATAGACCGCTTCTCGGTCCGAAACGTTGTAACCTGCTGTCCAGGCGAACAACGTGTAACCAAGATAAACTTTGCGGCCGGTGAAAAGGATCGGGTGCGTGAGAAGCGTGTGCGTCAAAAAAATGTCTGAAGGTTGAGTGTTCGTCAGCAGCCACTGACTGAGCCGATCGTTCTTGTATGGCACGGCCAGCATTGGATCATTGTGGAGGGGGAACAGGTCCACGATCCCTCCCAACACTGTAGCTATCGCTAACACAACCGCGATAACAGGCCCCACAATTTTTTGCTTCCCGATTTGCCAGAGCGCGTAAGCAGCATAGACATTCACGCACGTCGCCCAGATGTTCAGCAACTTGTGATTGTTGAATACATCGACACTCAGTTGAAATAAGAACACGATCGCGACAAGGCTGGTTAGCGCGAGCAGCAACTTTCGGTGGAAACCGTTTGCGAAAACGAGAGCTACCCAGAGCAGGATCCATTTCACGCCGAACGTCCAACCGAGATATTTCATAATCAACCACACCGAAGCGTGCTCAAGCGTGTAACCTGGATTGAACAAAGGGTAAGTCATGGTGTTTCCCGAACGAAGCATCAGCACCTGTGGCAATCCGACAACGAATGCGGCCACCACCAAACTCGCTGTCCTGCTCCGCAATGGCGCAAGCACCAGCAAACACCCAAAGACCGCCAATCCGGCGATGAAGGTCGGACTGTTCCAATAAGGCAGTAAGCCAATTAGCACGCCCGCGAAAAACCATGATGGAAGTCCGGCGAAACTTGTCGTGTCTCGGTTTGGATCGGCTGCCGCCGGTTCGGGTGGAATTGTCTCGCTTACCGGCTTGTCATCAATAGGCAGAATGCTTTCACTCTGCTTCTCTTTCTTGATCGCAGCGCACCGTTGATACTCGTCGACCGCAAAAATCAACGCCACGAAAAACAGGCCGATGCCGCTGATCAAGTGACGTTGATACGCGAAAACATTTGCGGACAGAACGCCCCACGTCTCGCCGCGAAAGGGATACCCCGAAGGCAAAAACTCTGTCGCGCCGACGATGGCATTCAAGGCGCCGCGAAGGTTCGGCTGCGAGCGCAGGAACGGCACATACGAAAGTGAGCTGGAAAAGAAAAATAGCGCGGCGCCGATTCTTCCCACGACGCGCGACTTGAACAGCACTTCGCCCAATGTCGCGATCAGCACCAGCAGTGCAATCAATGAGAGAAGGCTGAGCAGGTTGATGCTCCAGACGGGGTTTAACCCGAGAAACTCCAGGTTCCCAGTCTGAAACCAAAACAGAAAGTGGTAGCGAATGAATTCGCCGGGAAAGAAAGGATGTTGCGGCGGAAAGTTTTTCCCGAGGGCGAAGCTCTGCGTGAGTGAAACGTTCGCGCCGAAGTCAGTCCAGGCTTTGAAGGCGATTTGGAATTGGCCATCTTTAAAGCTCAGCGTCGCGAACATCAACCAGCACGCAAACACCAGACATGCGGCCAGGAAAATAATGTCCCAAAGCTGATTTCCTATCGGCCTGACCGGATCGACATCAATGTTTTTGCTGGGCCACCGGCGAGAGGCCACGAGGACAACGACGAAGAGTGCTACGAAAAGCACATTTGCGGCAACCAGTGGCTGACTCATTCCGTGAAACAAGACGGCGGTGAGAAACGTGATCCAGGTGCTTAGCAGGAGACCAACCAGAAACGCGGTCGCAATCCGATGCTGAAGGGAGAGAAAGCTAAAGAAACGGCGAGAGATGACATCGCCGAAGTACGTGGCAGCGGCCAAGTAGAGAAAAGCCAGCATTCAGTAAGGGGTCGTTCTTTACGTTATTTGCGAGCTTGCATCTTTGCGTGAGATCTGTTCACGGCAAGACGCAAAGGCGCGCAAAGGTTCTCTTAACGCCGAGGAGTATCGGTTATACTCCGCAGTTCAATCAATGATTTATCTCGACAACAACGCGACGACGCAAGTCGCGCCGGAAGTATTCGAGGCGATGCGTCCTTTTCTCACGACGCACTACGGCAATCCTTCGTCCGGTCACGCGCTCGGTCGCGAATCACGAGCGGCTGTCGCCAAAGCACGCCTGCAAGTCGCAGAATTACTCGGGGCGCGATTGCCAAGCGAGATCGTATTTACCTCGTGCGGGTCTGAATCAAACAACTGGGCGATCGCCGGCTTCCTCGAGCAGAACCCGAATCGGCGCCACATCATCACGACACGCGTCGAGCATGAAGCCGTGCGCAAGCTCTGTGAGCACCTTGTGGAAATTGGCTGCGAAGTAACCTGGCTCGATGTCGATGAACAAGGCGGGATCGATCTTGATGACTTGCGCCGAGCACTGCAACGCGAAACCGGGATTGTTTCCATCATGCTCGCTAACAATGAAACGGGCGTTCTGTTTCCGATTGAAGAAATTGGAAAGATCGTTCGCGAAGAGTCTGACGCCGTGTTTCACGTCGACGGTGTGCAGGCGGTCGGCAAGATTCCGCTCAACTTACAGAACTGGCCAGTCGATCTGTTCTCCATTTCCGGTCACAAGTTCCATGCGCCAAAGGGAGTCGGCGCGCTCTATGTCCGCGATGGAGTAAAACTGCCGCCATTCATCATCGGCGGGGGACAGGAGCAGGGACGGCGCTCTGGAACTGAAGCCGTTCCGAACCTTGTCGCTCTCGGATCGGCGAGCGCTCT
>JADMIO010647455.1_pt1 | contig 31694 bp, 23 predicted proteins | sample 8958161 | NCBI WGS metagenome assembly JADMIO01 (sample SAMN16585339, study PRJNA669376) | soil metagenome | isolation source: Crop rotation soil | place: USA: Cullars Rotation, Alabama | collected 2011 | reverse complement strand
CGCGACTTCAAGTCACGTGAATTCCAAGCTTCGGATCCCACTGTGCTGGAAAGGTGGTACATCTTCTATCACAAGGCCTACCTATACATGAGGTTGCAGCAAAAGTTGGCATTAGTGCCCTGACCATTAGTCAAATGGCATGGAAGAATTTACCAGACTGCATTGGCAGAATGCCAAGTCAACCATACCTGCTGTCAGATGCTGATAAGAGGAAAATATTATGTGATATCACTTCTGGCAAGTGTGATACAGCCATGGAAGTGGCCACACACCTTGCTTATGATGCTGGCACAATTATTAGCCCTACCACTGTCCAGAGAGTACTGAAAGAAGGTGGATTATATGCAGCACCAAAGGTTAAAAAACTGTTGTTATTGCTATGACATTGCAAGGCATGAATGGATTTTGTGACTCATCATAAAGACTGGACAATTGTGGATTGGTGCAAGGTTGTGTGGTCAGATGAGACAAAAATTAATCTCCTTGGCTCTGATGGATGGGTATAGTGTTGGAAACACTATCATGAGATGTTATCTAACCAAACCTGTCAAGCAACCATGAAGCATGGTGGTGGTTTGCTGATGATATGGGGCTGTATGACTACACAAGGCATAGGTTATCTCACAAGGATCAAGGGGAACATGGATGCAGATTTATATTGCCAGATACTGTGAGATGAACTCATGACAACCCTCAAATTCTATAATTTAGATGTCAACAAAGTTATCTTCCAACAAGACAATAATCCAAAACATACCTCTCAGAAGGCAAAAGACTGTTTTCAAGAGCTTGGGCTAAATGTATTGCAATGGCCAGCACAATCTCTAGATCTAAATCCTATTGAACACCTTTAGAATCATCTCAAACAACATCTCAACACATGGCTGACACAACTAACAGGAATATTAGAACTATGAGAGAGGGTGGAGGATGAGTGGGAAAGTATCCCTCAAGGAGTGGTTTCAAACCTTATAGAGAGCATGCCATGCCATGTAGAAGCTATGTTGAAGGCAAAAGGAGGACTGACAAAATATTAGGCATAGCATCAAAATTGTTTTAATGTTGTGAATTTGCAAATGTACCTGTAATTTCTTGCTAAGAAGCATGATTGCTCTATAATTTGCAATAAATAATTAGCATAGCATACTTATCCTTCATTTTAAATTATAGGTCAATTGGTGTAAATTTGCAAAAGATACCAAGGTAAATGTTGTAATAAAGAAAACATTGAAACAATTTTGGAGGTCACTGTAGATGTAGCAATACTATGAGCTAACTCTGGTAGTCCCAGTAGACTGAATCATGTTCATGACCACCTTCCTCAAGGATCAAGTTACCCTCTGGTGGAGAGCATACTACCAAACCATTGATTGGGCAGCTACAGCACCAGCCTGGGAAGAATTCACTGAGGCCATGAAACAACAATTCATCCCAGTAAATATCATCATTGATGCTTATGACCACCTCCATCACTTATCACAAAAGACCTTGGTCAGTGCCTATAGCCACAAATTCTGAACTATCATGCTAGACCTCTCTGACATAGATCCTATCTCCTAAATGAACTACTACCTATAAGGCTTCAAGGACAACATCTGCCCATTTGTTGCTATGCAACAGCCTGCAGATGTTCATGTTACTGAAGCCATCATTACCTGAGTAGATATTATGACCTACAAACCCAAGACCCACTGTGGTATGCAACCTGATAATTTACCATTCATGACTCTTGGACAGCACTTTCACTAACTCTGACCAGGCAATGAAATCTTTATTGATTGCTCTGCAACTAGATGTTCAAGTGGTGACTTATGCTCTCAAGCAGATCATGTTAACGTGTAAAGATAAATTGGGCTCGTATATGTGGGTGCAGGGAGTGATTGCAAGATGTAAAGGTAGGATGCAATGATTGTAAGAGCTGAATGATTGAATTGGGTGTATTTCGAAAATTGTAGTCAAGGATTCACTGCAGTTTATTGAGGAAAATGGTGGAGTACTTATAGAAAATGAAATGATCAAAGACTGATTTGTTAAATAAGCAAAAACTACTAAGTTACTTAATGAAAAAGGGGTTTTCAATCAATCAAGGGCAAACATGCAGAAATTGAGTGGACACAAGCAAAAAGTTAGGGGATACAAGCAGAAATTGATGGTTGCCTGGTGGACCCTGCATAAAATGACAAAAGTGGTAATTCTAAAAATAGGAAAAATGGCCGGCCAAATTAGGAAGAATTTGGCCCAGGGGTCAGGGTGCAATCATGAACAGTATGTTGATGTTTGAGCTGCCTTTTCTCAGGATCTGGAGTAGCTATGAGGACATGCTTAGTACTGTTGCATTCATCTTGAGAAGGTGCATCAAATGGTGGTATCATTTCGGTATGGAAGAGCATAGTGAAGAGCTCTGTGCTCATTGGAAGTTTGAATGCGTTATTGGTTTCTAACATGGTGAGATCAATTATAGGCAGGGATGTTGACAAAATGAGGGTTTCTTAGCTAGGGTGTGACACCACAAATCAAGACCCCACTCCTATCCAGCCTCTTGCATACCTAGGGATACCATTTCCATGGAATTAGATACTATCACCAGGCTAACCCAAACCAAAAGAGAATATCTTTACCAACTAGGGGATGTTTCTAATACCAAAAACCAGGCCATCTGGCTTGTGATTGCACCTTACCCAATTGATCCCCATATGTCAATGTCATCAAAAGCTAAGACTAACCTGAGGAGTTGGGAAAAGAATGATCTTCAAGAAACCCTAGGTACTCCTGAAGATTCACCACATAAGCTCTGCTACACCAGACCTCCTTTTAGATTCCTAGCCCAGAAATAAAGAAGAAAGCCTCACTATAGATACCCTCTAGATCAACAGCCTCAGTGTAATATCCACAAAGACCCTATGACCTTCAAAAGCATGCTCAATCATGCTCTTGTCAAAATCCTCATTATGGTATATTTTCTAATTTCTCACTGAAGTGCTTTATCAGTGTTTGCTTAATTATATTTTATTGAAGCTAATTGTTTTATTATAGTTTTTCTCAAATAGTTAAAATTTATAATAAGTTATAATACAAGCTAAGTCATATACAAAAATGTGAAGATATTTACCTAAAATATTTTGTGTGATGCAGGTTTTTGACTCTGAAGTTTTATGTTCAAGAGCCTACATAATCAAGTAAAAGTATATTTATACTAAGGATTAGAAAGATGTGTATTTTGGTTGGAAAATGAGCAAGTACTTATACCTGTACAAAAATATCAGATACATGCTGAAAGAAGTAAAGAAATACTATGTTATAAATGAAAAATACTTGAGATAGAGATAACTATTCTCTGTTAACAAGCAATAAGCTCAGCAAATAAGAATCAAAGTACCTCATTGGCATGCATGAAAACACCAGAGCAGCATTTTTTGGAACTTGGTCAGGAGCGATGGAGTTGCGCTGGACTTTATTTTTAGCAGGCCCAAACCAACATCAACAGAAGATACGACCATGAAAGACATCGATTTGGACCTACAACATGACCGCCTGTGGGGTGTTGACCCTGGCATGACCGACATGTTCGTGGCTGCAGATGGACATGAGGACGAAAGACATGATGTGCGCAAGACGTCAACGAGAGAGTTTTATCACATGGCAGGTTGGAACAAGGCCAAGCGATTAGAAGAAAAGTGGAAGACGGAGAATGCTGGTATCCAAGCAATCCTTGCCGGCATGCCTTCCGCCAAAACGACGAGCGTTGTGGTGTTTGACGTTTTCGTCTCATACGTCCTCGGGTGCTACAAGGACCTCGTGGAGTTTTACGACGAGAGGTGGAGGGTGCAGCGTTTTTGGAGCTACCGGGGCCGCCAAATGGCAATGGCTGAGGTTTGTAGATGGTTTACAACCGGCAGTAAGAAGTATGGTGTTCGACCAGGCACCTCTCTGTTGCTCGACCCTGAACCTCCCGATCCTGGCCTACACGTCAAGTGGAAATGCACCGAACCTCACGACGAACCGAGGCGGATTGTGGTGGCTTTCGGAGATGGCATGTTCTCACCCACGATGAAAGGGAAGAAATCTGGCCTCTCACGTGTGCTGTTCCGCGCATTCCGACATCACGATCGTCTCGGCCATCTCACGCTCATCAAAGTACCGGAATTTCGCACGTCCAAGGTGTGCTTCAAGTGTCAGACGCTGACCTTGGAACATGTCCGCGAGCGATTCGATGATGATGAATATCCTGGCAATTCTCTTCATGCCGTGATCAAATGCAAAAATTGCACCACGGTCTGGAATAGAGACATCAACGCCGCCAGGAATATTCGATTCGTCGCTTTGTACATGGCGAACAACGAAAACTGGGAACCCGACATTTCAATCCTTGTCCGACTTAGCATCCCTTAAAGTACGTCGTTATTTATCATTTGCTCTTGATTTTATGGCGAATAATACTAAATTTCCAAGTAAATATTGTCCTGCAGCTTTAAGTAAAATATATATACCTCCCATTATAAAACCGCTATTAAACAAATACTAATGTAAAAATGGAATGCCCTTGAAGAGGGGTATTGGTGTGAACTGTTTGTGCGAATTGTAGAGAGTTTACCCCTGCGATGAAAACTGCTGCAGCTTGGACGGTGTGAGGGCCTCACTTTTCGCTTTTGCTGTCTGAGGAGGTCGATCAACCAATCAATCAATCAAAGCCATTTCTCGCAAAAAAAAAAAAAAAAAAAAAGAATTGCAGCCTGTGTGTTACCTTCGGCCTTGAGATAGAGGACCAAACGGTCAAGCTTGTCTGAAATCGATTCTTGGTCGGCGTGGCCGGCGATAACAGATACTTTCTTACCATCAAGCATTTCGTTGACGAGCTTGCGCAGCGGGGCAACGACCTTTGCGTTAAAGCCACTCGAATACTTTTTAGGAATCGGAATTTGGAAGAGATAGAGCTTGGAATCCAATTCTTTAAACGACTTGACAAAGGTGGTGACTGCACGTTTCAACACAAGATAATGCGAATAAGTCGGGAGAAACGCAAAAAAAAAAAAATCGTGAGCAATGAGAGCGTCCTCCTTACCTTCTTCTGAATTGTCTGTTACCACTTGAATCATGCCGATCAAAACGCGTCCGAGCTCGCCAATGTTTGGTGTTATCGCATTGATAATCTTCCTTGCCAGCGAAGGGGGACCGGGCGACTTGATGGGCATCCCGGTGCCGAGCGAGACGATGCAACCAAACTCGCGGTTCTCCCAGGGTCCACCAGGGCTGCGGAGTCGATTGGCTTCAGCTATGGCTAAGACGAGAGGGTTGAGAGCATGCGCCTGGCCGCCGTCCACAAAACGCTCGACCGTTGCGCGTTCTTGGAAGATCGAAACAAATTGATTTTTCAAAAATGTCAAAACAAGCATGGGGAGCATTTGCATGCAAATAGTAATAACATACCAGTAGGGTTAAGGTTGTGGGTCAGATCGACAGGCTTGAAGAGAAACGACGCCGCTGACGTAGCGGTGGCGGCCTCCACGATCGTCCAGTTATCCTTGGAATCTTCGTAGTTGCGAACAACGTACGGCTTAAAGTTATCGTCTGCCGTTATCACGAAAACCTTGGGCTTGACGTCGTTACCCTGGAACATGGGCACATCGTCGGGGTTCTTGTTGCCGACGTTTATGGCTTTAGAGTTTTTAATGAACTCGACAATTTTGTCGTGTAGAGGCTTCTGGGGAACAGCGCTCCCCATGAGGAACGACGAGACCACTTGGACAAGGATGTTGCCGCGAAAACCACCAAACGTGGTTTTTGCGAGATAATCAAAGACGCCGTCCGTTGTAGCGAGCGATAAGTCCAACATTCCAACCGAGATCGAGATAAGTCCTCCGCCAGAGGTGCCGCAAATTATATCAAACATGTCGTGAATCTAAACCAATCCAGGGGTGCGTGTCGAAAATTTTTTTGTCCATGTTAATACCACGGAGAAAAATAGAGTATACGACGCGGCGAGCAGATACCTTTTTGCCGGTTCGCATCTCGAGACGCTTCAAAATTTCCATGGGAATAACGTCGCATAATCCCCCACCATCGATGGACAAAATCCTAATGGGACCGCTGCTACGTGCTGTGTTTGCCATTTTTTGCGTTAAAGTAGATAGGCTAAAATAAAGGGGGAATGAATTGCAAAAGCAAGCGGGCTTCAGACTTCAAAGTTTATATGCCTTGCTGCGGCATGAAGAGAAGGAGTTGACCTAACGGAGGGGTATCTATCATCAGGCTGGGAAAACTTGATTTGGCATGATGGAGCTAACGCAGCTGACCAGTTTAGGGGCATGCTTTACCTCCTCATGTCTTTTTTTCTTTTTCTCGGGAATTTCTTGGCTTGCTCTAGGAATCCTTATGGTGATCCCTTCTCAGGCTAGTGGCGCACGTGTGGCGCGCTCCTGGTGTGACTATGCGTTTCGAGTTTACAACCAGGTTTTGTTGTAAAGACTCAAAGAGAACGTTTGTATGTGCCCCAAAACGATGGCGTTCTCTCTCATAGATGGAAGCACTGGGGCGTGCCGCCCTTGAGGAATGTGGAACCCGACCAATTGAATGATGGACACACTGGGCTGTTCTACAGGCTGACCTGGAGAACTTGTGGTCTAAGCCCGCCCCGTGGCTCATCACTCAGGTTGGGTATCACGTTGTGCTCGACAAGCCTGGACCAAAAATTGTGCTCAGCTCTGATGGGCCGATGGGCATCATCATCGAGGATAAATAGGTCGTCAGTTCGCAACCTGTCACCGGAAATGAGATCGAAGTTGGCAGGGCCTCCGAGCCCAGCTATGCATACAATCAACAAGTTTTCACCACGCGCATGTCCAAGCATGTTATAACGTAGCTTGAAATTTTTAGGGCATTGCGTATACTACGCCATGCGTGATAACACGACCTGCATCCGCTTACAATTTGTATGGTTATGCTACTAGACCAAGAAAAGAGTTCACAATCATCTCACAGAAAAAGCTCAAAGAGAACTCTGTCACAAATTGGTTTTTCTACAAACTGTCACTGAGGTGGCTCAGAGGCACACAGGCTAAATGCCAATTTCGTTATCTTGAACCAAAGCTCTCAGTCTAATAGGATTGGCTTGACAGTCTTTGTGCATCGTACCCTTCTTGAACACTGTTCAGATCCCACACGTGCCCTAATTTGAGATATGATGTTTGATTGCCGATGCCCAAATGAGTGACGTCGCCAAAGCCTCATACTCTGACACATATAACATTAAGCAATACAATAGCCCATTTATTCCCTTCGCAATTCATACCCCATCCACTTCATACCCCATCCCTCACGCCAATAAGAAAGAAAATGAAACCTAGAAGGAAGACCCAACCTCAGCACCAACCTCCTTTTCAAACCCCCGACAAACCCTCCCAAGCTCGCTCAACTTCTCCACGTCGATTTCCCCACCACTCTCTTCAGGAAACCGTGTCCTCCTCTCTTGACCCGCGCTATACGGGGTCCCATGCGACCCCGTGTCCTCCTGATGTTTCGTTCCCGCCACGCATCGCAGACGCGTCTACTCTTTCCACGTCCGATTCCTCCTCACAGTACCATGTTGCTCCGGCGGCCCCTCACGAACCTCCGCTGCCTGCCGCAACCTACCTGTCGCGGCTGACGAACGTGAGGCGGTGCTCGTGGAATTACGCTCCTCAAAGTATTATGTTAGAAGATGACCCGGTGCGCGTCAAGGAGTTTTGGAGACTGCTCGATCGCGTGGGCAGAGAGTGTGGAAGCGGGAAGGGATGGGAAGACGATTGGACAGGAAAAATCAAGAGGGGGTCGGGGGATGCCAAGCAAGAGCTCGAGCTCGGTCTGAAGATGGAAGGGGGGCTGCACACTCAAGGAATTGTTACATATTTAGAACCAATGACTCTATTGGTTGACGGGCCAGTAAAGGAGGGAACGCGCGCGCCAGACCAACAGGCGCAACAAGTGCAGCAAGCGCAACAATTGCAGCAGCCTCAACAATCACAGCCTCAGCAATACCAACTGAAAGATTTCGAGAAGGATAAACAAAAGCCGAAGAGAAAGACGACGCAGCCTCTCTATACCCCTCCGTCGAGAAGGAACATTGTAGATAAAAGTGTCAACGGGCGCGGCGAGGAGGAGGACAAAGCGGATACGGCTTTGGAACCCGGTCCGTCAACACAGCTCGCGTCAGCATCGAACGGATCATTAGCGTCCGTATGGGCACCGGCATCTATGGCTTCCTCGTCAGGGGTTTCCGATATCCGCATGTCGTCCAACCGTAGCGCAACTATCCTCGAGCCGCACAACCGTGGCCCCTCACCCTCACCCTCCAAATCTCCAGGCCGGCAGCACGCCCCACCAACCTCCCCGATAACGTCGATGTCGAGCACATTCGCAGGCTCGGCTGCACCTATTCCGGCCATCGACAACGACACATTGACACATAACTTTTCTCCAAACACCTCGAATCTTACTAGCTCATCTGAGTCGCGCTACCGCAATCAGAATTCAAAAGGCGTCAATGATGAGGTCGTTATCGCACGCGTTGTTACTATGAGCTCAGGCAAAGACGACGCGCCCACCGGGCGCCGGGCAGGGTATTTTGATGGCGTCGTCGCCTCTACCTCACCTGCCAAGGATTTGGCGAATGATTTGACAATTGGTTCGACAACTGACGAGCCCGCATCGACGTCTTCAAAAGCTCTTGCGTCGTTGCCAAAAACCCCAGCGATTGAGACGCTCGTGGGTGGTGAAGGGAGGAGTTCAAAAATATACGGGGTCGGGGACGGTAAGCGTGGCAGCAGTGATGACTCCAAAGTACTCCCCATCATCAATATTCTGGGCATGTCGAGTGGTAAAAACCCTTTGCTAGGCAGTGTTGTCGAGGATACGGTACCCGGCGCTCTCGTGATCGGCAAGAAGAGCAAAAAGGTCACCAGCCTCAAGCTCAACTCGCCCATTTCATTGTCATCCAACTCGTTGCCGGACTGGGTTGACCCCGCCAAGGTTTTACAGGGCCCAAACATCCTGCCATCGCTACTCGCCTACCTCTCCAAGAACTCGATCCCCTCCCACCTGCCGCTCCCTTATAACGCAACACTCTTCTTCTCGGACACGTCGACGACAAAGACAAAATTTACATCGCACTCTTCCTACAAGGCTACCTATAAGCCCATTTTCACCGCCGAGACCCTGCCTCAGTTCATGGGCGCTTATCTGGCTGCAAAGTCCCCACGTGCGGGCCTCCGCCCAACTCTTATGGCTCCTAACCAGAATCTTTTCTTGATGCGTCGCGGAGTCGAGCCCGAATGGGAAGACCCGATCAACAAGCGAGGCGGTCGTATCACTATAACCCCACCGAGAAACATGCTTGACGAGATTTGGGAAGCCTGCGTCTTCGCATTTGTCGGTGGCCTCTTCCTTGAGGGTACCCTCGGTGAGCCCATACCAGCCACACCGGCCACACCGCTCTCAGGCGGAGGAACCTTTTGGGAAGGTGCACCCTCGACCCCAGGCGGGCCCATTCCCGACGCGGGCGAGGATGGAGTTGTGGTGGGCGTAGTCATAAGCAGGAGAGCAAGGGGAGACCGTGTCGAGGTGTGGTGCGATGCGAGGGGCGCAGAGTGGAGCGGGAGCGTTAGGTGTGTATTCTTTTTGTTGCGGCTGCATCGATGTGATTGGTTGTTTTTGTTTGAGCGGATATTTGACGTGCGCGCGTTTTGTGACTTTAGGAAGAAGCTAGCGGCAGAGTTACCGCCCGATTTACCGCCAATGGCTCGCGAGATCGTGTTAACCTCCAAGTACAAGAGGCATTTCGACAAGTAGCTAGGTTGCCGAGATGGTAGAGTGATCTTATTTTAAGAGCATTTTATTTTACTCTGTATTTCTTTCGTTTCCGTTTCTTTGTTTCAGTCTTGGATCTTTGTCGTCTCGTCGCCGTATGGGCGTGTGTAAATTTATTCGTATTAGCGGGTGGCTTTCGTAACAATGTAGCGCTGGGCGCGCATGCTCCGCATAGAGGATCGGTGGCAAAAGACCATTTTTGGCAAAAGTGTGTTCGTTATTGCGTTACGAACAAAAATAGCGCATGTATATACCAAGATTTTCAAGGATGTCGACTTGCAAACGAAGGACTGAAGGAAGTTTCTGTAGCTTTGCGGGTGAAGGTTTTATTTTAATTGATTTTTATCATTGTTGTTATGAGGGGGGTGGCTCGTATCGTAACCGGAGGAACTATCAAAGCAGTTGCAAAATTTATTTAGAACAGCCAAGCGAATCTGGCATGTAGAATTCCAATTTGATCAAATCAATATTGGAGGATCGATGGCCATGTTTTGATTCTATTGTTTGCCGTCGAAAGTGCTCTTCAAAATGTTTGCGAAGATGCGGACCCATAAGGGCCCAAATCCTTCACAACCACCATGACACGCCCATAGCCAGACACCAAGGGATCGAAAAGAACCTACACGGTGATCCATGCGCTATTCTACTGGCCATGAATGAACAAGGAGATTCAGCAATATATTAAATCGTGCAACTCCTGTCAAAAGATAAAAGCCAGTCAACGGCTGCTGGGAGGATTATTACAACCACGGGTCATTCTTAGCTATCCTTGGGAACAGATATCGATAGATTTTATCATGCTGCTTCTAATCACTTGCGAGGGATTCAACGTGATTGTGGTGTTCATGGACATCCTATTGAAAATGATCCATTTCATACTGACCTAACCACTGCCACTGCATCTGAGACTGCAAAGACCTTTTTGACAACATGGTCAAACTGCATGGACTTCCTCAATCTATCATATGAACTTCAAGGTAACCAGGTGTTATTCTCTGCAGAGAACATCCAATTGGCTTCCCAAGTAGGTCATCCAACAAAGAAGCTCCAACATTGATTCCTCAGTCCTTACCAAATCTTAAAGAAGGTGTCTGCAGTTATGTACTGGTTGGAACTTCTGAGCTCCATGAGGATCTATCTGGTATTTCATGTGTCAAAACTCCACAAGTATCAGGATCTGATCTTCATTACCCACCACATACTTGCTCCCCCACCTCCTCCACCCATCTTCATGAGCAGTGAAAAGGAGTATGAAGTTGAGAAGATCCTGGACCAAAAAATCAGAAGAAATCAGCAACAATTCCTGGTGAAATACAAAGCAACATGGGAGCCAGAAACACATCTTGCTAACATGTGCCTAGCCATCTGGGCCTCTGAACTAGACCACAACTCTCACACTCTCACTGCTATCAATGGCAACACTATGCTTGCTCTGGAAGAGCCAGTGCCAGATTCTAGAAGGGGGAGTAGTGAAATGGAATTACACCAGAATGGTAAGTCAGGAACATCCCTTCTTGTTGTATAGACCAGTTCATTTGATTAGGATAGGTATGGTTGTCATAGAAGACAGCATGACCCCTTTACATGTTGTCAACTAATCTTATAAGCCTTTGAGAGCTAGCTAGTGCCTTTGTAAAACTGGGTGCTATGAGGAAAACCACTTTTGCTAGTTAATACATAAGGAAATACCAACTTATATGTGCTGATAGCACTTGTTGTAACAGTATCAAAAGTCTTTCATTAATAATGAATACATAATGAATATATTTAGCAACCTTACCTTGGGATTGCATCCAGTTACACAGCCCCTCCATGACACAGTTTTCTAGTAATCTGATTTTCCTGCAAAGTCCATCTGATCTAGGTGACCTGAGTGTTGTCATATTACTTGTATTACTGCAATTCCACTACAAAATCATTTGTTGGATGTATTAACACGAGGGGGAGACATATTGGTCTTGTCATATGAGTTTACCAATGAATAATTCCTTTGTTAACACAACAGAAACCCAAATCAGTTGATTTGGATAGAGTTGAGCCAACTGCACAGTCATGCGGCATACAGAATGAATTTCAGTCATTCAAAGAAAAAAACAAAATTGAAAAGCAATCCCTTTCTCTCTTCAAACAACACGCTGATGGTGATCCTTTCTTCAAGCCAAGCTTAAAATCAAACTAGCTGATCCTGTGAATATTTGAAGGATCAACGTGACTAATTCTTAGTATATTACCAAATTGGTAACTGTGGCGGTAAGGGCCACGATAGTAAATTTCGTGTTTTTCGTGATTGAGGAAAGACATGACGCAAAGAATCTCATTAGTGTTTCATCCAAGAATGACAACCGACGTCGAATGATTACTTTGTCTGGGTTTTTATTTTTTTTTTATTTTTTTTTTCGTACATTTATTTTATTTTATTTTATTTTATTTTATTTTATTTTATTTTATTTTATATTATTTTATGTTTACGTTTATTTTTTTTTTTATTTTATTTTCTTTTTTATTTTTTATTTTTATTTTTTATTTTTATTTTTGCAATCTGCTACAAGTGCAGCAAGTTCGGCAACAACCCTGGTCACTATGATAATGAGCCGAGACATTCCGAAATGAGAATGTAGAAACGTGTTGATGGGACGTGCACACGAAGGGTTCGAGGGAAAAGGATTTTCAAGGCATGAGAAAAGGACTTAATGGGAAAAGGGTCGGTTCGTTGTTGCAATCGTTGTCTATCGCTTCTGCGAATTCAGAAGCGTGTGTACAATGGACCAGAGATAGTTGGGGTCGATCAACTCTGGGAGGAATGGGGAATGTGTCATGAGTTGAGCCACCTGGAAGACATTTTACCAGGATTATTATTTTTTTTTTTTTCAACGTATCCCACCTGCCGCCTGCCGCCTGTTACCTGCCGGCTTGCCCGCCCTTCTCCTCGCGGGAGGGTGCGGGAGAATATGGAAAAAAGCTCGGTTGTGTGCCGATTCGAGGAGAAGGTGAGGATGGTTCTTTTGAAAAGAACAATTTGATGTTTCGAATCCTAAAAGGGTTTATCTAGAAACTGGTTATCTAATCATTCTTTCACTCAAAGAAACTATCAACCACACGCTTTTGAACAGGAAAAAAACGAAAAAAATACACGATCAGGCGAAATCTTGGCAATCGAGCCAACCATTGAATGGAACCCTCATTTTCCTCATTTTATATTTGGTTGTACACAACTGACAAAAGCGGTTAGACCATATTATTTTAGGAACTATGACAGAGAAGACCAAAAAAAAGAACTTGCAACTTGCTCCATCGTTGCGATTCCTCAATTCGTGTGCACGTAAAAATATTACAGAAGAAGAAGAAGAAGATATCCCTTCTTTTAATTCTCCCCTTCTCTCCTCTCCTCCCCTCTCCTCTCCTCTCCTTCCCTCCTCCCCTTTACGCCTACAAAAAATGTCTCTAAAGCGACGGCGTCCTCTCCTCTCTTTCCTCGCTTGCCTCATTGTCATTGCATGTCTCATCACTCTCGCCAATGCAGATCCTCCAGACTCTAGCACGTCGCATGATTTGGCCAAAAACGTTGTATCGCCACCTCCCACAACCGATTCCAACGCTGTCTCAACCACCGTACAGGCCTCTTCCACTTCCGCATTAAACACATCGCAAAAACCGACGTCGAATGCGACATCCTCATGCACCGAAGACCCTTCGTGTCCTTCTAAATGCATTGGACTGAACTGCGAAGCGAAGGGGCAATCATGTATTAAAGGCGTTCTTCAGAAATGTGGGGGGTGCATTGAATATTTTTGCGGCAATAACCCTCTCTCGACCTTGGTTCCGAGTGCGGTGGACAGCTCCAACAACTCGAATAGCGGCATGATCGGTGGTCTTATTGGTGGTATGGTAGGCGTGGTAATACTGGCTTTCGGAGGCTACGTTGGTTTCCGCTTTTACAAGCGCAGGAAAGCCGGACTACCCTTTTTTGGCGTGGACAAGTCCGACGAATATTGGGATGGCATGGACGTTGGTTCTGGGCTCGACGTGTCCCATCAGTCGGCTGTGATTCCCATCGGGTACTTCCCAGGGTCAAACACCAACAGTATTGTCGTCACCTCGCCCAACGGTCTCCAGAGCTCTCCCGTCGCGCTCACTCCTCCGCAGCCTGCGTTTGCACAAGGCGGCGACCGTACCTCAGTGCGATCCGAAAATCCCTTCGACGACCTTGAGGACGAAGATGCCGTCGAAATCAAGCGTGCCGTTGCTGTTGTCACGACGCCGCTTCGCTCGCTTGATCGCGGCGCTGGCCCCAACCCGTCCACCTCTCAGGCCAACTTCCATGTGCATTCTTCCACCTCGTCCGACCGGCAAGTTTCCATTATCCCCGATCAAACTTCTGAATACATGAACCCGACCTATTCCATGATCGTCGACTCCCTCTCGCCCGAAGCCCCAGGTGGTGACCGCGACTCGATGGCTTCCTCTGTTGTAATCTCGTCTGGCGTTGCCAAGCTGGCCTCGACCTCTACCATGGCTATCCCCAACGCGGGCTTGGGCAGTGGGAACCCCGTCATCCCCCCTCTGCCAACCGCCAAGCCCACTATCATGCGTGTCGATACCCTCTCGCGCAACAATTCGGCTTCCTCGCGCCGCCACCCTCTGGCCAACGTCACACCTAGCAGCACGCCCATGACTTCGACGACTTCGCTCGCCACCGCCTCCCCTTCACGTTTCATCACTGGCACCTCTCCCGCGAGTTCTCAACCTGACCTTCCGAACTTAACCATCCAAAATCCATCCACATCAAATCTCTCACTTTCTGAGGAGTCACCCTTCTCTGACCGACATTCGATTTCCGAGTTCACGAATGAGGATGACTTTTCGCGCCCCTCAGTCTCCAGTACGCCAGCCCAATCACGCCCCGAGACGCAGCTCCTCTCGCCACAAAATCCTGCTGATCGTCAGCGCCTTCCCACGGACTCTATGGCCTCGAACTCGACCTCACTTTATAGTTCAGACGGAGAGATTACCATTTTTTGGCGTGCAGACGATCCGAGACGTTCGGCCGCGGAATCCGACGCCTCTTCGAGCATGGGACCTAGAGACACCATGGCCACGGAACGCATAATATCGTTTGCGGAGACTGAATCGTCCATGGAACGTGACACGCGTGTCATCTCGCTTGCCGAGTCTGATTCTTCAAGGGCCAGAGACACGATCGCCACTGATGGTCATGGCAGGGTCATCAGCTTGTTTGAAGAGGAGGAGGACGACGACCAAAGATAATTGTTGGGAAGAGGTGGTTGAGGGCTGGGCCCTTTTTTTTTTTACAGGATGCGGGCTTTAGGGAAGGTTTTGGTCTCTTTTCGGGCTCCTGAATATAGGAGATGTGTTATTGTATTGACTCATTTGCGAGGAATGACCATTGCTGTGTCTACTATTTCCCCCCCAACTCTACTGTTGTACTTATTATTCGCCAATCACATCATCTGCACCACATCATGTATCTTCCTTTTCGCTGTATCTATATTTATTTTTTGCTTACCACCCGTATTCACATCGCGCAAACGAGCGCCTAAATAAAAACTCTGTTTCCCTCTTGTCACTCAATTTTTCGTATTACATCGCATCACTTGTGTATTGACACTTGTCAGTGTTTACGTCTTCTTTCGACGGAGGAATATGTTGGGGAAATCATTAGGAATATATAAAGACAAGAACTTTTGAGTTCCAGAGCCAACGTGTCCAAAAAAGACGCGAGGTTTCGACAATTCTTTGTCATTGCGTGGCATTAGATTCTGCTTTTCTGGTATGACATGACTCTTTAGTTTTATTCATAGATGACGAGATGGACCCATGCAATGAATACCCCTCTCCGTATCCAACATCGCGGATAAAAAAAATAAACTTGAAGGTCATCCCCCCTCCCGAATCACGACCAACCAAAGAACCAACGAAATTCGTGTTCACAAAGGTGAAAATGATAATAACATTTATGACGAAAAATTAACCATAACCAGAAATCGTCCATGTCAAGAAAGTGCCGCATTTCCAGAACGGAAAACTCCCTTTGCTGCATGATAACTTGATGAGAGGACTTCCAACTGAAGCCAAGAGAACATAATCTTGTCGACACCGGTTTCACAATCCCAGAAGGACGTTACGAACAAATTATATAACAAACCAGCCGTAGAAAGTCAAGCTCATTACCCTGAGTAAAGGAGCGCAAGACCTTGCATACAATGAAAAGATTCTGCAGTTGCTACACCTGTAGTCCAAGAAGTTCCCGAACTCAAGGAAATCAAACGAAAAGGTGGATTCAGCTCTACCAACCTTAACTATAACTCGAGATAGAGCGTAGTCCTGGGCTCGCAGGTAGCACGCAAAGACCCAAATTAATTCTCTTTCGGTCTCTGAGATCACGATGAGAAATAGGTGCAAATAGAAAACATAGACTTGCTCTTCAAGCTTCTCCGTGGAAATGGGGGAAAGAAAAAAATAAACACAAGACAAATGATTTGGATGAACAATATACAAATATACAATTAATGTTTGTAACATGTCCAACCAAAATGTCACGCCATCAATTTACATACCCGACACACTTGAGTCCAAATCCTTCATCAAGCGTTTGGCTTCCATAGTCACGTCAACATGCCTGTCTACATGCAGGGCTTTCAACTGTAGTTTGTTCCTATCCAGCCTGGAATGTGCGTAGAATTCCGACGTCGAGAATTCGCGCAGGGCAAAAACTGTCATGGGCTCGTAAACCTTGGGGTTCAGACAATACGATCGCAAGAGTTTCACCCCGTCGTTAGCATCATGATAAATTTCGTCGTTATCACCGTCACCGCCGCAATAATCGCCATCGTTCCCACCCTCGTCAATTTCCTCGTCGTATATCATTGGGCCATACTTTATTGACTTTGATTTGAGGTCGTGCCAATCCTTTTGGTCAATCCGTAACAGCGAGATTATCGTCGACTCCTTGAACAGAACCAAAAAAGCAGGTGCTGTTCCGTCAGTCACCTGGCATCTGACATACGCCCGAAGGACATGCTCGTTCGTACAAAATCCGGCTCTCGTGTGGTTCGCGGTCGCCCCCTTGCATAATCGGCATGGCCAGTTCAGCCGGACATGCGAAAAGGATATTATCCGACAATACGTTTTGAAGGCATTGCGCGACGCTCGTCGGTCGTGAAGGATGTCAACAAAGAAGCTCGTCTCGAGCTCTCGGAGGCTCTGCTTCTCGTTGCCGCTGGCATTGCACTCGTCCATAGAGCTTTTATCCAACTCTAGCCTGGTAAACGACGTCGTTGTGCAGAAGACCTTGTTTTTAGTAGAATTGAGCATGATGCGTCGAAATAGCACATGATCGCCAGGGAGAATGCCGAGAGGATACGCTAGACTCGTGTTGTCCAAGTAGACTTCCACGACGTCTATACCATGAATGTCTTCAATCCGAAGAAAGATGGTTTGAAGCACCTTGCCAGTGCCAATAGCCAACTTGTCAAAAGCATCAAAGCTCGCCTCGGATGACAATGGCATGGTGGACCAGCTCTTCTTCATACTTTTTTCAGCCACGACGCCACGAAACGACAAAATCTCCTTGTAATTGTTCGATGGCATGGTCGTAGCAGTATCGGCGGTATTGTCAGTATCGGCAGCATCGGCATTGAACGCATCGCCAGACTTGCAAGTCTCCCAGGCGAGTACATCCCGTACGTCTAAAACACACGATCGATCATTCTCGATAAAAGACATTTGTATGTTGCAGAGCAACTGTCGAGACGGCTCATCCAGATGGAGACGGAGTGCAGACAGTGTGTTTCCTAGTAGATCTGTCAAGGTCTCGTTCACCGTCATGGAATCCTTCTCGTCGACGTCGCCACTTGCAATACATCTCCAGGTCCACCCTCTCCCGACAGCAAGGCTCCTCGGATTGCTATCGCTGTCCGTATTACTGGTGAGATGTCCGTACGAACCTGAATCCACTGAAACCTTGTAGCAGCGTCCAACCTCCAGAGCAGGCAACACCCGGAGATTTCTCGCAGCACTGTCGAAATCCAATATTGTTTGTAAGGGTGGATGCAAGGATGTATACGACAAGCACTGATTCCCAAGACGTGCGCAGCAGGCGGCCTTATCGACTGCAAGACAGACACCTTCGACATAGCATCCAAGCTGTGCTGGGCCAACAACATCGTATAAGATTTTGACGGGTGACACGTGCTGCACTTGGAAAACGAATGTGTACGGTGCACCCAAGTCTCCAGGCCCTGGGTTCCTGTGGCGCTGGATCGCCAACCCTCCCTTCAGGCACACCAGGCAGCGGCCTGCCAAGCTCCAATCCAGCCGCAGATATGCCTTTGCGATGGTGCCATCGCGGTCGGCTGCCAGAATGCTCTCATCATGCCACCGTCCTAACCTCTCTACCACAACCTCAAAGCGCTGAAAGCACCAGAGGTGCCCCAGCTCGTCAAGATGTATCGATGTCAGGCCGCCAACAACCACGGGGATCTCGCCGCTCGCATCGCGCAGAAACAGGCCACCGCGCCCTTCGTCGCCATCGAGGACACCGAGAAGAAATCTTGAACGGAGGATAGGATGCACGTCTTTAATGTTCGAGAACTGTTCCGTATCGTAATACTGACCTTCATTGTCAGTCTCACAAAACCGCGGCGGCCGATCGACAATCTCCTTCAGCACTTCCTTCCAAAAAGGCCCCAATGGCGGCGTCGTGATCAGTTCAACGTCATTGACGCGTGACTTGACATTGGACTGCCCGCTCCCGAGGGCGACGCGACACGCGCCCGAGCTGTGGTATATAAACTCGTCGAGGAGGACACGTCGTGTAGCTCGAAAGTCGTAGAAACGCCTCATTAGGCCCGCGAGGATCGATCGCTGCCCGTCGCCAAATAAATTCGCATCGCTGACGGCTCCCGGAAACTTGCGTCTCCACGCGGAGCAAAGTTCCTCCAAGCACACAGCGTCGACAAAGCTGTACTCTGAGGGCGAAGTGACGGTTTTGGCAAACTTAGGGTTGCACGGAGAAGGTGACGGTCTCCCCGGTAGCCGGACGATCTCGACAGAGCTGAAGGAACAAGCGACGAAAACGGTCCAGCATGCAGTGGATGATGTCAAATTCTCGACAAGTGGATGCGTGCTCGGCAACACCAACTTTGATCGGATGGTATACCAATCCCCGTGTATTCGCACTACATGAATATTATCAAGTCTAAGCTTTGTTCCGACACGATAAGGTTGCTCAGGGAAATAGCTGTAGTTGTATCGGAGCGAGAGAACAAATTTGTCATCAACAAGGAAAAGGCCGGCGTCGCTATCAATGAGGTGAGTAACAACACCCTTGTAGCTCAGCGTTGTTGACGAAAGGGTTTGAGCGGCCGTTGACGGGTGATGTGTGACAAGCGAGGCGTTATTACCATAATCTGCAGGAAAGACAGAATTTTCCTTTGACAATTTCTCCGCCTCCTCATCCGATACTCGCAGTGGCACATAGCTACCAAATAAGAAGACGCTCTTCGTGCCCCCCTGATTGGTCCTGACATTCTGGACGCGGCAGTTAACAAAGATGTAGCACTGTCCGACGTTAAAGAATCCATAAAAGCGAACGAGCTGGTCACCCTTGAACACGATGAATGATCGCAATCTACCATCGCCAACGTCGCACACTTCAAGGATAAAAATAGCTTCAAAATTAAGCTGCAGCGCCGACTTTGCATGAATTAGAGCGAAAATTGTGTGATGCTGCTGCTGTTGCTGCAACAGCCGCAGGTTACATGATAAAGACGGCAAGGTGGCGACCCTGATTTCTGACGAGAGCGACGGTGAGTAAAATTGTTTTGCATTAAACTCGTCGCGCAACCGCTCAAAGTCCAGCCGAAATGGGCTGCCCAGCGGCTGGGCCAGAACGTGGTGGTGGTTGTCGCTGGCAACGCATGCGACATTGCTAAAGTCGACTTCGATCCAGGCACTGCCAAAGATGCCAGGGTCCTTGGTGGTTCTGACGGCGCTGACGAGGCACCAGTTTCTGAACAGAGCATAAAGTCCATGAAACAGCGCGGGGCCGATGGTCAGGCGGCAGGCAATCTGTGCCCCTCTACCATCGGTAAGGAGCAGGGTGCTGGGCGGAGGATCGGTTATACTGACGGGCTTGGTTTCGACGACGGAAAGTTTGGCGAGGATTAAAGGAGTGATGACATGATCTCCATTTGTTGTGGTATTTTCAGTAATGTCCGGAATGGAGACAAGCCTGAATTGCTCCTTCATCCAGAGAATTTGCAAGCGTCCAAGCTCTCGAACGGTGTGGTAGAGATAAAATTGCGGGTTATATACAGACTTGGAGGAGGAGCATTCTTCCTTGCCCAAAAAGGGGAACGTCTAAAGCACCACCCGATTTTTTAGCCACCTGATTTTAGCCGACTGATTTTTTTACTAATACGATTTTTGCATGTATTTTATATACATACGATCCTTCGCCAACATCCACTAGGTACCTGCTTAGACTACAAATTCAGTGACGGAAAGAATGAGAAGTTGTTCGATATTGAAAAGCTGAAGGCGATTGCGGCCATAAACCATGTCGGAAATGTCATTATAGACTCCATGTCGGATGGGCATGAGCGTAGGCAAATGCGATGTCAAAATGTTGGGTTCTAAGAAAAAATCAGACGGCTAAAAATCAGACGGCTAAAAAATCAGGTGGTTCCCCCAAAAAGGCAATCTTATTTTTTGTAATTAGGGAGTATCAGACTTGGGGTGCATTTATAAGTGTAATTGAGGCCTTGATTAAGTGGAATTTCAATCAACACTTCAACAATTGGTACAACAAGAATCTCAACATTTTACCCTGTTCATAAAGTCCAGGCCAGCAGTCCAACATTGAAGAATGAGTACTTAGTGTGATGGCAAGGTGATTATAGCTAATATACAGCTAGCTGATATCAATTGGTTGAATTATGCTAGTTGACTAGAGTTGAGTTCAAATTACCCTGGGGAACAAAATCAAGGCTTCAATGAGAACCCCAATTACTACTTAATTTCTGCTTTAATCAGCATCTAAATCAAGACCTCAATTATGTTTATAAATGCACCCTAAGACTGAGATACTGATGTTACCACTTGACTTAGGCTTACTCTGAAAGCAAACACATGGAAAGAAAGCAGCCAGAAACAAAACATACAAACATTATGAAATAATGAGGAGCATACTACAGTGACCACCAAAATTGTTTCAATGTTTTGAAAAAATTATTAACATGTCATTTACTTACCATGGCATGCATTATATATTATGGTGTCTTAATAAAAGTTATTAAGTGGTTATTTCTAAGTATTGGCCATGAAAATCAAGTTTGTAAAAATTTTATTTGTAAAGTAATATATGTAAATACATGTGATGGTCATTGAAACAATTTTGACACTCTCACTACTCCTACCCATCATCTCTTTGACATTGTCCATTATAACTGACATTGCTTACCATTGCAAGCTATTATTATTTGTTATTACAAGCTGACATTATGCTTTATAATTACATGCTATTTATCTTTTCTTTTGCTATGTTAATTATGTTTATATCTTATACTTCAGTGTTTGATGATTTCACAATGAAGGCTGTTTCTGTTGACAAGGAGAATGCCATGGTACATCTTCTATCACAAGGCCTACCTATACATGAGGTTGCAGCAAAAGTTGGCATTAGTGCCCTGACCATTAGTCAAATGGCATGGAAGAATTTACCAGACTGCATTGGCAGAATGCCAGATTGACCATACCTGCTGTCAGATGCTGACAAGAGGAAAATATTATGTGATATCACTTCCAGCAAGTGTGATACAGCTGTGGAAGTGGCCACACACCTTGCTTATGATGCTGGCATGATTGTTTAGCCCTACCACTGTCCAGAGAGTACTAAAAGAAGGTAGATTATATGCAGCACCAAAGGTTAAAAAACCATTGTTATCACTATGACATTGCAAGGTGTGAATGAATTTTGCAACTCATCATAAAGACTGGACAATTGCAGATTGGTACAAGGTTGTGTGGTCAGATGAGACAAAAATTAATCTCCTTGGCTCTGATGGACAGGTATGGTGTTGGAAATGCTATCATGAGATGTTATCTAACCAAACCTGTCAAGCAACTGTGAAGCACAGTAGCAGTTTGCTGATGATATGGGGCTGTATGACTGTGCAAGGCATAGGTTATTTCACAAGGATTGAGGGGAACATGGATGCAGATTTATATTGCCAGATACTGTGAGATGAACTCATGACAACCCTCAAATTCTATAATTTAGATGTCAACAAAGTTATCTTCCAACAAGACAATAATCCAAAACATACCTCTCAGAAGGCAAAAGACTGTTTTCAAGAGCTTGGGCTAAACATATTGCAATGGCCAGTGCAATCTCCAGATCTAAATCCTATCAAACACCTTTGGGATCATCTCAAATGATGTCTCAACACACAGCTGACACAACCAACAGGAATGTTAGAACTATGGGAGAGGGTGAAGGATGAGTAGGAAAGTATCCCTTAGGGAGTGGTTTCAAACCTTATAGAGAGCATGCCATGCTGTGTAGAAGCTGTGTTGAAGGCAAAAGGAGGACTGACAAAATATTAGGCATATAGCATCAAAATTGTTTCAATGTTGTGAATTTGTAAAATGTACCTGTAATTTCTTGCTAAGAAGCATGATTGCTCTATAATTTACAATAAATGATTAGCATAGCATACTTATCCTTCATTTTAAATTATAGGTTAATTGGTGTAAATTTGCAAAAGATACCAAGGTAAATGTTGTAATAAAGAAAACATTGAAATAATTTTGGAGGTCACTGTAAATGGTGAACAACTGAAATGTTGCACACTAAACAATGGGGATAGTATGGATGATTTTGGCTCATCCAATAAAAGTGCAGAGATTAAATTTCATCATTCTGACATCAAATTAAAGCTACCAAGCTTGATGCTCCCAAAATCATCCAAAGCCATCATGACTACCCTCATTAAAACTCAATATAATGTAAAAGCAACATATCCAACTGTAATCCAATATACTGAAGACCATGAAATGAGCATCTCACCACAACACTCTAACAAATTAAACATCTCAACAAGCCATCTTCCACCTTTCCACGCAAAGTTACATGACCAAAAAAGAGGGGAAGGGACAAAGTAAAAGTAAAAGACCGACAGGGTCCGTTCTAGCTTTTCTAAAAACAAGGCGAGCAACAAAAGTTTATTCTATTAAATGATGGGGCTTTTACGAAGGCGCCTGCTCATCTCGCCGTCCACTTCAAGGTCAAAGAGTCGCCAGATGCCGTTTTCGTCCTGAAAGTCGTTGTGAACAATGTTGGTGAGATAATATGTATCCGCGACGTACTCGAGCAGCGCTCGAGAGCTCGAGTATTTGGGATAGACCTGCGCCCATTCGCTCCAGAGCTCGAAAGCCTCCTCCTGCAAGTTTGTGCATGCATGTGTTGAACATGAGCAAGTGCGCACGCATGACGACAAGCAAGGTTTGGAATAGTGATGAGGAGCGATAGTTAGTTAGGCGAGGGCGAAAAGAGAAGCATGTGTTGAACATGAACAGAGCAGAGATGACGAGGGAAAAGCGAAGGAGCAAGGTGAGTACATCACTCGAACGGGTTTCCAAAGGAACTTGGATGCATCATCCAAGCGCATGTAAGGAGAATCAATTAAAGGAAAGGATCAGGAGGAGCAATCCTTGGAGGAACATGAAGTGGAGCAGGTTTGATGACCAGAGCACGCGCGCAAGCACCGTCATTGGCCATTCGCGTTGAGACAAAGGCAGGTGCGCACTCAAACCTGTGCCGTTGAGGCGTACATGGATCTCGGCCAGGGTGGCGGTCGCTCGAAAAATCGGTGGTAAGAAAGGACAAAAAGATCAGATGCAAACGTGTACCTTCCAAGCCATGAAGCTAGTGGCCTCGACGATGGTGGGTTGAATAATCTCTTTGCCAGGAAAAACGCCCCACGTAACAGCATTCGGCTCGTCACTCTTGGTGTTGGTCCTCAAATCGCCCTGAGGGGGTAGAAGGTATTAACAAAGTATCCGGCTGCGCATGATTTTCAGGCATCCAAAACGAAGAAAACGAGCACTTACCTGCTTGTTGACGGCATAGTACGTGACATTCGGGTCATTCTCAATCTTTCTAACAAGTTCGTCCAGATCCTCAGGGCGGACGAAGAACTCAAGGTACGCCTTCTGGTAGACATACCCATTCTTTGGGCCCCAACCATGGACCTTGTGGGAACTTTTGACACCATTCACCGCCGGTTGACTGTTAATAGTGAGGTAGCCAAGCATGTTTATCCCGGCGAGGCGTTGCTTAATAATCTCGGTCTCAGGCTCGAGCTTTTGGCTGGACCACGGCGTTGACTTGATCTCGCCTTTACAAAATCGTGCAAACAGCATAGAAATGTCATCGACGCTCTCGGGTTCACCCCAGATATCAACACCCTCTCCGGTAGAAACTTTAAGCGAGATACCGAAACCGTCAAGCTCGCCGAACGCGGGTGAACACGCGTCACCCCAGCGACCGTTGGGGAACTCGTCCCATTGCTCCGTGCGGTGAATGTAAGACTTGGCACGATTCTTCCAAAATATTGGGCGCACGTTCTCTTTGGCGCGCTTCTTGTTGAGGGACTGAAAATTAAATTAGGAAGAGCGAGTGTGAATACGGGGAGGAGTTCGATTTTTTCTTGGAGGCGCGAAAAAATCAAGAAAGAAAAAAATGCACGTGTTTTGCTTTTCATTTTTGCTTACAGGATTCCAAGGCAGCGGCTTTGACTTCTCTTGTGTAGCGATCCAGCCCAACTTCTCCAGCACGACTCTAGTACTCCTCTCCAGGTTGAACGTATAGAAGTGGAACCCGTGAATGCCATTTTCAATCATTATCTTGATCATGTCAACAGCGAACTGAATCCCGTACTCCTTGACAGCAGCGTCGTCGTCCTTGATGGCCTCGAGGTCATCCCAGAGCTTCTGCGGTACGCTGTGCTTGTTGAACTCGACGATGCGCTTCATGGAAGCAACCGACTGGATGAGCACAATGCCGGGTAGGATGGGAACCTTGATACCGTATTCCCGGCAGTGGCGAACGTATTCGAGGAAGAGGTTGACGTCAAAGAAAAGCTGCGTCACGATAAGGTCTGCACCGGCGTCGATCTTGGCCTTGAGGTATTCAAGATCTTCATTCATTCCTTTGCTTTCCACATGACCTTCGGGGTGACCGGCGACGGCAATTCCAAAGTAATCACCGTACTCAGCGCGGATGTGCTTGACAAGATCGATTGCGTACGAGTAGCCGTTTTCGACTGACGTCCAGTTGACCTGACCGCGCGGTGGGTCCCCACGAAGGGCAAGAATATTTTGGCAGCCGCATTCTTTCGCTTCCTGTTATCATCCGTTCGATCTTCAGATATTCCCCTCACCCTTGCAATTGCACGCATTCTACTTGGAAGGGACTAGCATCGTAATAACGTACGCACCTTCAAACCAATGTCAATCATCTCCTTTGGCATGTTCGTGCAGGTCATATGCATCATTGTTTCGAGGCCGAGGACGGATTGCGCGGTGGAAACGACTTCGGATGTAACACTACTGCTCATACCACCGGCGCCCCAAGTCACATCGATGAACTCGGGACCGAGACGGTACATGCGCTCCATACGATCGTAGAGGTTAATAACACCCTATACGAAGTGACAAAATCACGTTGTTCAAACAAGAGAAAACGAGAATATGGGAGAGGGCGGATTGCGCGCCGCGTGGCCAGTCATAAATCAGTTGTTTTCATTTGTAAACCCACTCTCACCTGCGGGGTCTTTGGCGGAAAGTATTCGAATGACCAGTATGGCCGACCTTCCGCTTCGGCCTTGTTGATTTTATCGATGACCTTCATTGCTTTAGAATTAGTCTAATAGGAGGGAAGCGTTGATAATGGGGAGGTTGCTCTACACGTTTTGGCTTATAAAATACTGTGTAACGCTACACGTGAAAGCTCGCGTTGCGCTACACGTGCAAACGTTGTCGACAACCGAAGCCGCTTCTATATTGTTGTTTCGGCTGCTGACATCTATATAAACAATATCAGAAAGTAAATAAAGATTTTTCAAGCAGCAGATGCTAAGAATTACGATCATTACCTACACGAGAATTTTGCTACCATAAATGCAGGTAGAATTGGTGACATCATTAAAATTTGGCCTAACCTCCCTCGGAATTTTGCTTTTTACGTATCACTGCTATCACTTTGCAATTATTTACGTATCACTATTATAATTTGCTGTTCTTTACATATCACTGTTGACGAAGCGCGACGTCCAGATTTGGTCAAAAGCTGGCTCCTCAACTATTTTTCTTTTTTTCTCCAATCCATTCTCTTATTCACATCTTCTCTGCTTCCTTTTAGTATATCCCTTCAACCTGTGTTACCTTCCTTGGGAGTATCCTTGCTACCTCCTTTAGGAGTATCCTTGCTATCTCCCTTAAGAATATCCTTGCTATTTTCCTTGAGAGTATCTTTATTACCTTTCTTAGAAGTATCTTTAGGAATATCCTTGTTACTTTCTTTAGGAATATTTTTGTTGTCTCCTTTTGGAATATCCTTATTATCTCCCTTGGGAGTATCCTTGCTACTTTCTCAGGAGTATCCTTATTATTTCCCTTGGGAGTATTTTACTGCTTTTTTTAGGAATATTATTATTATTTTCTTTGGGAGTATTATTATTACTTCCCTTAGAAATATTATTATTATTTCTCTTGAGAATATTTTTATTATCTCTCTTGGGAATATCCTTGCTATCTCCCTTAGGAATATCCTTGCTATCTCCCTTAGGAGTATTGTGGCAAGTTGGAGATTTCTTACCAGCATCACTGTGGCATTCCATATCCTCTATGCTGCTCCTATGATATTTTGCCAACCTGCAAATGCATGAGGATGAAGTCTACATTTATGGCAAGTCCCCTGCTGAATTTGAAGAAAATCTATGCAGGTGTTCTCCCTCTACCTCTTTTTCTATTCCAATGTTCTTGCTGCTTGAGCTCCCCCAATATGATCCAGTCACTTTAGCCACCCTGAGGCAATGTCATGCATGTGACCATGATCAGGCTGAGTCCCCAAAATATTATTACTTTCAGTAATTCTGTTTTTAGTAATCATTTTAGCTGTGTATGTGCCCTTGTTATTCCATCACGAAATCTGTTAACTCAGCACAAATTTTGAAGTGAGATCTTAGTGCTTGTTAAATTACTTTGATTTTTGTTAGCTTAGCTTGTTGCTTATTATCAGAAAATAGTTATCTTATCTCAAGTATTATTCATTTTTAACTTAGCATTTCTTTACTTCTTTTAGTTTGTGTCTGATATTTTGTATGGGTATAAGTACTTGCCCTTTTTCCAACCAAAATACACATATTTCCAACCCCCAGTAAAAATATACCTTTTACTTAATTATGTAGGCTCTTGAATATAACACTTCAGAGTAAAAAATTTGCACCACACAAATATTTTGGGCAAACATCTTAGCATTTTTGCATGTGACTTGGCTTGTACTGTAACTCATTATAAGTCTTAACCATTTGAGAAGAATTGTAGTGAAACAGTTGGTTTCAACAGAATGTATTTAAGTAAACACTGGTAAAGCACTTTAGTGAGAAATTTGGAAGACATACCACAATCACCTACCAAAGAAGTTTAGCAAGATGAGTTATATATTCCCACAGAGTTCTAAGATAGATTCCTCAGGGATATTAGCTCAGAAATAACCTGTGAACTAGACTCACTATCTCTAATCATATCATGTAAAAGGTCATGATCAAGTGACAATGATAATAATAACAAATAAATCACACAAAAGCCTAGAGCAACATAACATGATCTTATCACTTTATTTAGGACTGTTAAATTTTATGACTATTTCTACATTACTGGGTTATTTCCTTTATTTAACATTTGTTTTCTGTATTTAGAAGATTATCTATATTTGGTAACCAATACTTATCTTTGATCTTGAGTCTCTGATCTCTGATCTCTGATCTTTGATCTCTAGTCTCTAGTCTCTATTCTCTGTTCTCAAGTGTTGGTTCTCCTATTTTTAGTCTCTAATCTTTAGTCTTGTATCTTTGATTTCTATTTATACTAGAGCTTAGAGGAATTATTTAATTAGTTTGTCAAGCTTGATCTTTTCATTTCTTATAAATAACAGAGCTGTTGCTCTTAATAAATCACAGTAAAGTTTAGACAATGATCTCAAACCAAACTCAAGTGTGCTATAGTTTTTATAATACTTTTAAATCATTGTAATCTTCAAGTGTAATCTATCCTTTAGCTCCAATCTGAGGTTAAACTATAAGGAAATAGTTTTAAACCAAGATGAAAACAAGCATAGGTTTTTGAAGTTGAACATTAGTAACTATTCATGACATAGCATTATAGTATCCTTGTTACCTCTCTCAGGAGTATCTTTGTTATCTCTCTTAAGAGTATCCTTGCTATCTCCCTTGGGAGTATCCTTGTTACCTCCCTTGGGAATATCCTTGTTACCTCCCTTAGGAGTATCCTTGCTATCTCCCTCAGGAATATCCTTGTTACCTCTCTTAGGAGTATCCTTGCTGTCTCCCTTGAGAATATCCTTGTTATCTCTTTCAGGAGTATCCTTGCTATCTCCCTTGAGAGTATCCTTGTTACCTCTCTTAAGAGTATCCTTGTTACCTCTCTTAAGAGTATCATTGTTACCTCCCTCAGGAGTATCATTGTTGCCTCCCTCAGGAGTATCATTGTTACTTCCCTTGGGAGTATCCTTTTGACTTGTGTTACCTCCCTGTAAGGGCCTGATACTAGATCAGTGCCCATTTTCTATTTTATCTTGTATTGAATATCTGTAACGGTTGGGTATTGAACCCCCAACCCTTTGTTAGCTTAAGGTTTGCATGAGAAACCTTATTTCTTAGTTTAGCTTTGTGTTTCATGTGACTCAACATCAAGTTGGTCAACTGATCCAGGAGTCAGTCATCTGACTCAGGGGTTAGTCAACTGACTCAGGGGTTAATCATCTGATTCAGGAGTCAATCAGATGACACCCTCGTGTAACTAAGTCTTTTCTGCTTTTAGTTATTTGTCATACTTAGTCACTGTGAGTCATAGGAAAGCCAGTCCAGCTTCAGCCGCACTTGCAGCTATATAAGCAGGGCTTTCCTCACTCTGAACTCACCAGTTCTACCCAGCATTACTTAGTACCAACCCCTCCAATATAACTTTGTGATAAACCCAATCAAGACCTTCAATCTTACCCGGACTATCCCTTCAAGACTAGCCTGGAATTGTGTTTATACTTCAACACATCACCCTATTGGATAAGACTCTCCCACTGACCTGGGTTCTACTCAAGTTCGGATACACCTACAAGATTGTGGTACTATCTTAGTATCCTTACACTCCCCCTCAGGAATATCTCTTTGTTACCTCCCCTTGGGAATATCCCTTTGATCTGTGTTGCTCCCCCCTTGGGATTATCTTTTTGATCCATGTTGCCTCCCCCTTAGGAGTATCCCTTTGACCCATGTTATCTCCCCTTTGAGAGTATCTCTTCAACCTATGTTACCTCTCACTCAGGAGTATCACCCTTTCTCCTTTACTCCACCCTTGTTGCCTCCTCCTTGGGAGTATCCCTACCCCTTTTCTCCACCCTTGTTACCTCCCCTAGGTAATATCCCCCCCCCCTTCCTTCTCACTCTTGTTACCTCTCTCTCAGGAGTATCTCTGTGTTTATTAACTATTCTGTCTTTTCTGTCTAGTTTGCTTTAGAAATCTGGAGCTCTTGGTCATGTTGGTTGCAAGAAAAAAGGTTCAGTGACATACCAGGTTAAAGGGTAATGTCATGGCAAGGGGTAATCTTTATCTCCATATGATGATATTATTTCTGATAGAGATATGTAATAATTGTAAGGATACTAAGATAGTACCATGATCTTGTAGGTATATCCAAACTTAAGTAGAACCCAGGTGGATGGGAGAGTCTTATCCAATAGGGTGATGTGTTGAAGTATAAACATAATTCCAGGCTAGACTTGAAGATAGTCCAGGTAGGATTGAAGGTTTTGATTGGGTTTATCACAAAGTTATATTGGAGAGGTTGGTACTAAGTAATGCTGGGTAGAACTGTCAAGTTCAGAGTAAGGAAAGCCCTGCTTATATAGCCACAGGGGTGGCTGGGGCTAGACTGGCTTTCCTATGACTCACAGTGACTAAGTATGACAAATAACTAAAAGCAGAAATGACTCAGTTACACGAGGGTGTCATCTGACTAACTCCTGAGTCAGATGATTTACCCCTGAGTCATATGACTGACTCCTGGGTCAGTTGATCAACTTGATGTTGAGTCACATGAAACACAAAGCTAAACTAAGAAATAAGGTTTCTCATGCAAACCTTAAGCTAACTAAAGGTTAGGGGTTCAATACCCAACCATTACAGATATTCAATACAAGATAAAATAGAAAATGGGTGCTGATCTAGTATCAGGCCCTTACAATAATAGAAGGTTTCAAAATTGATATGAATTTAAAAAATGTGATTTTGTAACAGTAAGCATTGTGCAATTCCATTTTTTATTTGCCCCCATTTCTCCCTCCTCCATCTCCACCCTTATACAATTGTTTAGATTAGCAGTTCTCTACATATTGTTGCATCAGATCCAGATTTGGATCCTGGTGTCAGGTGTTAGAGATATCTAATGTATACAACCAGCTTCTAAATCTAAGTCTGCAGGAGAAACTGAGTGGGATGTGCTCATGTTGATTTTCTTGGGTGTTGTGATCAGTGACAGTCACCTGATGATGGGATCACGTGAAGGCATCATCATGTGCAACATTGACTCATTGCAAATTTATAGAAGCATAATCATAGTAAACTGAATATTGTCTAAATTTGGTAAATAGCATTGAAATTAATGTGATTATAAAAGCACACATTGAGGTGCCATGATCAGCTGGGCTATTTTAAAGGTGATTATGCAGTGACTGATGGCACCTGCCAATCTAGTTATACAGTGAATCTGGTTATACAGTGCTTGACATCTAATCACAATAAAAACTGATAACAAAGATGGTATTACAAAGATCTCTTTTAAGTATTTTCTTTACCATTCTCTATTCAAAGTTACAATGAGATTTTGTTGATGTGATATCTGGTTCAAAAGTTATTAGCTTTTAAAGTTAATCACTTTATATGAGCTCTGGGAAAGTGTATCAAATTCCTTATGTGATTTTGCTGACTACTGCATTTAAAATTAACCCATTCACTCCTAAGCTCCCTGCCACTAATTAGTGGTGGGGGCTTAGGAGTAAATGGGATATGAGCTGCCACTAATTAGTGGCAGGGAGCTTAGGAGTGAATGGTTAAACCTTGTATGAACTGCAGTGAGTAAAGATAGGATGCCTGTGATCAGTGGTGAAAATAAAATTATAGACCAGAATATGAGCTGCCACTGATCAGTGACAATAATAAAATTATAAACTAGAATATGAGCTGCCACTAATTAGTGGCAGCAATAAAATTTTTTACCAAAAAATGTGAGCCTGCCACTGATCAGTGGCAGGGAGCTTAGGAGTGAATGGGTTAAGATGTCAAGTTTGGACTAGATGACCAGAATCATACCTGTTAACCAAATGACCATTATAGAGCATATTCATAATAAACCAAATTTTACATACATGTCAAATAGTTTAGCAGATAACATGTAATACTCTAAATTGTTGATAATGTGATTTGTTAAAATCATTGGGCATAATAGTTTGGGCATAAAGCCAAGAACAAGCAGTGCTTCA
>JADMIO011485885.1_pt1 | contig 31695 bp, 30 predicted proteins | sample 8958161 | NCBI WGS metagenome assembly JADMIO01 (sample SAMN16585339, study PRJNA669376) | soil metagenome | isolation source: Crop rotation soil | place: USA: Cullars Rotation, Alabama | collected 2011 | reverse complement strand
GAGAGTTCGGCGGAATACATGGGGCCGATTTCCGGAGTGGCGTTGTTCCAGGTGTGCGCCTGCCTCCGGCACTCGCCTTTAAAAAGACATCGAAAGCTGGTGCTTTCGCAGGGTCGCAACCCGCTTCGCGGAATCCCGCGTAGGTTCCTCCCCCTGCCCAATCAAGGCGTCGGATAACCTGTCCAATATCAACCACATCCAGCGTCCCGCCCGTTTGCGGTACGTAATTTTGTATACTCTGGGTATCATTCTCATTCCTTTCTATTGTATTTCAGTCATTCATTGCCGGCCCAAACTCTGCTTCCATTGCAGGTAAGCTTGGATCTCCATCCGTACTACTCTTGCTTCTCCGTCCGTCAGCCCAAACTCCCTCGCGCTGGGGGAGCGGTCGTTGCCGGCCTCCCCCAGCCAAAAGCGTCCATACGCTGCGGCGTACTTCCGCGCCGATATCCATTTGACCGCGAGCTCGATGGCCAAAACATCGTTCGCCACACGCCTCCAAATAATCCCTGCGGCGATTAGCGTGGTGGCGAAAACGGTCGAAAACATAAAAATTGAGGCGTTACGATTCCGGCATCAACGCCACATCTCCTCCGCCATTCGCAGAATCTCGCCAAGCGGACACGTTTGGCCATCAAACGTGATTTTTTGGTGTCGGCGTCTACAGATCGTTTCAAGTTCCTGCCGGCCAGGCCTGGCTGGACCTTTTGTTGGGTTCGTCCCCGCTTGATTATTTCTGCGTTGTTTCATTCCCGCTTTCCTTTCTCGGTTTTCTTTTACGTTTTCCTAACTGTATAACTACTGTTATACAGTTTTTTCCAAAAAATTTTTGACCGGTCCCTGTGCGAAGCTGTATAGATTTCCCATGCCGTCTGTCCGCCAGTCCCGAAAACTCAATCCGGTGAAAAAAAATAAGGAAATGGTGACGTACCGGATATCGTCGGCCTGTCGAACGCTTGTGCGGAATGCTTCCGAAAAAACGGGCCATTCCGAGGGTGAAATCGTCGATATGTGCATTTTCGACAAGCTCGAAGATGTCGTCACAAAGATTGAGCGTCGGGACAACCTCGCGAGGCGTCCGGAAGTGGTTACCGCTTTCGCCGCTGAGTTGGAGGCAAGACCCACGAATCCCAGCGCCCAATCCCCTCGAAAAACGCCGACGTTGCGATTGCCCGCCGAACATCGGGATTAGTCCGCACCGTCCACCCTCGCTCCCCTGCTGCCTGGAAATCACGTTATCGTGACGTTTTACTGGCTTCATCGCTTTTGGTCGTCACGTTAACCGCCGCTGAGCGATGGGAAGCACCAATTGGCCGTGTGGTTCCGCAATGGGCGTCAGAAACTCGACTGAAACAACCAATCCGTGGTCAATTCGGATTTCAGAGCCCAATGCTTTGCTGAGTTGCCTGGCGTCATCAAACAGGCCCTCAACTTCATCGTAATGTTTGCGAAAAAGACGAATACCAGTCCGATTGCGCGCAAAATACGTTACCGGCAACGCGTCTCCTTGCTGAACGGATACTTTTTTGCGCCAACGCAAAAGTTCGTTCAAATTGAAGCTCTCTAACTCGCAAATCCTGAAAAGCGGCACATAGTTTTTTGTCATGCCACCAGTTTATACGGCGTCCTCGGACTCCGCCCTTCCCACCTCTTCGATTGTGAACAACTCTTTTTTTGGGGCGTATCTGATTCTGTGGCAAACGCTTGGGCTGCCTCATTGACCCGTAATTTGTATACCGAACGGTATACCCGACTCGTCCCATAGATTACTTCGCAGCCACATGGACCAATTCCGCCAGCTTGATGTCAAGCGCCGCATCGGCTTCAGCCTTCGTTTGATAGCCCCAAATAACGATCTCAGCCCATCGTAACCCAAAGTTACGACTCCCCTCCAAAGCGGCACGAACGCGTTCGGTAACCCTCTCCCTGGCATTCGCCAGCCGCTCCCTCTCCGCGCCTACTCCTTCTGTAGCTGAAAAATACACAAAAACTGGCTGCCCTTGATATTGAAAGAGAAATTCCTGAAAGGGCACACGTTCGCTACCAATCTTCCTGAAATGGACCCCCAGACTGCTTTTAAATGTCATTCCGACACTTGGAAGGCAAATATCCGGGCGGTGACTTTTCGCCAGTTGAGCTCGAACGCGGCTTTCCAGACCCCGCGCAGGTTGCCATTCAAAAAAATACGTTTGCCAATTACTTCCGTCGACGTCTGTCCAGCGAACTCCATTTCCTCGATCGTACCGCAACTGTTCCTGCGCCCGCCGCATGACTTCAGGCTCCGTGCTTTTTTCCGCTATGCCAGGCGGGAGGTGTACGGTCCAGCTCAACTGGGAAAGCGCATGATTCTCATGGCTGCGGAACCAAATCTCGCAGCTAATCTCTACCAGGCCCACCCACAGCACAAAAGTACTTGCCCATCGCCACGAAATCGGAGGGATAGCGAAGTGCTCCCCCTTAACCTCTCCTCTCGATACTTCCCGTTTTTTCAACACGCGCGCCGATAATAGGACAGCGACGAACGTGATCGCCAGGACACCGACGCCGACCGTATCGTGCCACCGATGCAACGCGTCCGTTCCGCTCAACCCGCAGATTTGTACCAAGGTGAATGTTCTTATCGTATTTCCTGCAAAAGCCGCCCCAAGTCCGATGCCGATTAGCGCTAGGCGTCGTTTCCAGCCGAGAGTTAAAAGTTCTCCGAGAAACACCGTCACCATAATGGCCGTTTGAAGTGAATTAATTCCGCTGCAGCCCTCTTCCACACCCACCAATCCTGTCGGCAACTCGATAACATTACCTCGCTGAATCGACGGCGTGCCCCATAGGTTCAAAAAAACAATCACCACGCCCGCGTTCGCTCGCGTTAATCCTTGAATCACGCCGTTTTCAATGGAACTCGGCCAGGGAACTGCCAGGACGAAAAAACTAATTGCGAATCCGAAGTGTCTCACCCACGGTTTACCGGCGAAAATCCAAATGAACGCAAGGGTCAATCCGACCACCTCCAGCGTCATCGCCCAGCTTGTCAAACGCCAAATCGGATTTGCTTCGTGCAAAATCCGCGTCGGCCAAAATGCCAGGCAAGCGACGGCCGCCAAATAGATGGCGTTCTTGAGATCAGCATGCTCCGTGTTCGGCCGGGTTTTCCAACGTTGGGCAAAAAGGTAAAGCATTAAGACGGGAACCCCCCAGCCATAATGATACTGCGGAGAAACGGTCCATTGCGCGCTCAATTGGTGAATAACAATGGCCCAAACCGCGATCAAGCCGCCAATCAGTAGTAAAAGCGGGCGATTCAAATCAGGTTTTAGGGTATCCACAGTCAATACTTGAGATGGTAGTAAATATCCTTCGCGACTTCACTCTGCAATTCGATGAGACCACGCTCGCTCCGCCACCAGTTTGTTCGCGTGTAATCCTCGGGCTGTAATGCCACTACTCTAATCTCCACTCCCGTTCCCTTCAGCGTGCGCTTGTAAATCCACCGGATTCTTCGGATGTAAAAATCGTCGGCCGGTATTATCACCCGTTTTATCGCCGGACGTGAGGAAACAAACCCTCGGAAAGCCATGGGTTCCTCGCGGCAATTCTTGGCATGATGCCCGAAACTCCGGATCGCCTCGCGAGGAACCCCCCGGGGTCCGTCAACACGCCTCCAATCCATCAGTTACCGCCCAATCTGAGGTCAGCCCCCTGCCTCAGCATTCGAAACTCGACATTCAGAATTCGCACTTCACCGCATTCGCCCTTCCCCACACACATTCCCACTTCTCACTTCGCACTTCGCACTTTCCCCGCTATTCTTCGGCCATGGCTGAAACTGCCGATAACTGGCCCTCGCCGTTTTACGAGAAACTTGACGCCATCTCAGGCGGACTTCTTCTTTTAATGGCGGTCTTCGCCCCCTGGGCCTTCGGCACCACCGAAGATTGGTCTATGAACATCATGAACGCCGCCGGCTACGCCCTTGGCCTGCTCCTTGCCGCGAAATGCTCCTATCGCTGGAAAACCAAACACGACCCCCTGCGATGGGGCGACCCAAAAGTCGGTCCGGACAAAAAGGTTAAACTCCTCGCGTGCCTTACCGTCGCTATTGTGGCCTACTGCCTCGTCAGCGCGCTTAACGCGCGGGCCACCTACATTCCAGCCGATTGGACATTCGATTATCGGCATTTCATTCCCTGGTTGCCCCACAGCTACGACCGCCATGCTACGTGGCGAGTTTTTTTCAACTTTTCTGCCTTGGCCTGCACGTTCTGGGCGCTTCGTGACTGGCTGCTTGGAAAAACTGAAGCAGAAGTTGAAGGACTCGAAGAGGATGGAAGAGGACGATCGTATCGGCAAAGGTTCCTGGGAAAACGTCTTCGGGTCTTCCTCTGGGTTCTTTCGATCAATGGCGCCCTTGTCGGCCTGGAGGGGTTGGCCCAACGGATTTCGGGGACACCCAAATTGCTTTGGATCGTCGAGACCGCCACCAATAAGGACGCAGATGCCCAGTTCGGCCCTTACGCCTACCGAGGGAACGGATCGCAGTTTCTGAACCTGGTCTGGCCGGTCACGCTCGGGTTCTGGTGGAGTTCGCGTGGCCGGCGAGCGCAAAGCCGGCGTGCTCGCGGAACCTATAATTTACTTCTGCCGGCAAGCTTGGTTATGGCTGGAGGTTCACTAATGTCACTAAGCCGCGCTGGCGCATTTGTCACCCTGCTTGGCCTGCTCACGTCCGCGGGTCTCCTCGCAATCTCAATAACGCGATCAAGCAAAAAACGAGCTCTGATCTTCATCGGCATCGCCGCCATTGCGTTGTCATTCGCAGCGCCATTGGTTTCGGGTCAACTGATGAAACGCCTGAAAAAAGACACGCTCGCCGAAGGGCGCCTGCCCGCATACAAAACAGCCCTCAAGATGGCAAAAGATAAACCCATTTTCGGTTTCGGTCCCGGTGCCTTCGACGCCGTCTTCCAGCTTTACCGAACTTCACCCGACGATTACTGGCCAGCCCAACTCCACAACGATTGGCTCGAAACTCTGATCACGTTCGGAGCTGTGGGGACAACGCTCTTACTCGCCGCGTTCATAATCATTCTCAACCGCTGCCTCTCCGGCAGTGGCGTGATCACCGACGGAACGATGCTGGCTTTCGTTTGGCTGAGCCTCGTCGGCTGCTTGCTTCACGCCACCATCGATTTCCCCTTGCAGATCTATTCTATCCAGTTCACCGTAGTAACACTCTGCGGGATACTGTCGACTGTTTCGCGCCGACATTAACGGTTGGATAGCTCCCTCCTCAAAATCAACCTTCCTCAAGTCTGCCCCTAAGTCACGCTTTCCAAACAGGACACACGCTAGCAATTTCCCGCATCACATTCCGTGTATCCACAATCCCTTGCGCCCACTGTCCCAATTCGACGTAATTTACTTGTCGATGCGCCGTCGCAATCAAGACCAAATCAAATCCTGAAATCGTTCCTCGGTCCCACTGAACAGATTTCGTTCCTACCCAATTGGCATGTTCGCGCGTCAGACCAACCACGGGAATATGCGGGTCGTAATATGCCACCTCGGCGCCTTGCGCCTTAAGCAAGTCCATTAAAACGTAAGTTGGGGACTCTCGCATATCATCCACATCCGCCTTGTACGCCAACCCCAAAAGTAATATCCTGCTTCCATTAACGGCTTTCTTCCGCGTATTCAATGCTTCACTAACCTTATTAACCACGAATTGAGGCATTTGGGTGTTGATCTCGCCGGCAAGCTCAATAAACCGGGTGTTTTGCCCGTACTCCCGCGCTTTCCAAGTCAGATAAAACGGATCAATCGGAATACAGTGCCCCCCAAGGCCGGGCCCCGGATAGAACGGCATGTAACCAAATGGCTTGGTTTTAGCAGCGTCGATGACTTCCCATATGTCAATGCCCATTGCCCCGTACACCACCTTTAGCTCATTTACCAACGCAATATTCACGCTTCGAAATATGTTTTCCAGAAGTTTCGTCGCCTCTGCTGTGCGACAAGAAGAAACCGGTACAACTGTCGCGATAGCCCTCGAATAGAGCGCCACTGCACGTTCCAGACAGGCCGGTGTGAACCCACCAACGAGTTTGGGGATTTGCGCAACCTTGCTCGCCGGATTGCCCGGATCCTCCCTCTCCGGAGAAAATGCAAGATGAAAATCCACCCCGGCCTTAAGCCCGGAACCCAACTCAAGAACCGTCCGCAAGTCTTCATCAGTCGTTCCGGGATACGTTGTGGATTCTAGAACGATCAGAACGCCCCGTTTGAGGTGTCGCGCAATCGCTTCCCCCGTTTTCAAAATATAAGAAATATCCGGCTCACGGTTTTTGTTCAAAGGTGTTGGAACACAAATGATAATGCTGTCAACTTCTCTAATTCGGGAAAAATCAGTCGAAGCTTCGAAACACTTTTTCGCAAGCTGCTCCTGAATGGAGCTAGAACTGATATGTCGAATATAACTTTGACCTGAATTAATTGATTTAACTTTCGCTTCGTCAATATCTAACCCCAAAACGATAACATTCGATCGGCCGAACTGTAGTGAAAGCGGTAAGCCCACGTATCCCAGTCCAACAATGGCCAGCTTACTCACTCCGGAAGTGTATTCTTGATTCATTTATCAATTCACATCTATTTGACATCAGGCACCCAATTCCGAAGCGAACGTTCAAGAGCCTCCTCGACGGGGCGCATTCGCACGCCGGTGCTCAGGAGCTTTGACACGTCCAGGATGCAGTTCGAACGTGGAGTGGTCGCAGCGGCTCGATAAAATTCCTCGTCGCTTTGCCAATACTCGAATTTGCGCGATGGATGAAGCAAGCGTTCGATCTTCTCCACTACCTGCCGCGTGCTAATGTAGCCCGGATTGGTTATGTTGTAGGTGCCGAAGGGGGCCCGGCGGTCCCAGAGATCGAGCGCGGCTTCAACGAAATCCCCACGGTGCGAAACGGAATTGTAGTTGACGTAAACTTTTGAATAGCGCTGCACTTTCGTCAGGTAATTTCGAGGGTTATCAAACTCATCAAACGGAATGCGCAATCGCCAAATGAACACGCTTTTCGCGTCGGCCAGCGTTTCTTCAGCCAAAGCCTTCGAGGCGCTATAAAAACTGCAAGGCGGATCACGGAAGCTAAAATTCGGCCGGTCGGCCTCCGTATATCCGCGCACGTCCAATGTTCCATTTTCCAGACGGGATTTTAACTCCGGCTTCAGCAGGTCCTTTTCCGCGCGGATGCCAGAGGCGTCGGCGACCTTCGCTCCGGAATATATGCAGCCGGATGAAACGTGGCCCCAAGGGGTGTTCGTCAACGCGCAGGCATGAGCGAGATTGATCGGGAAAAGCGTGTTGCCCTGCAAGGTGTCCGCTTTCGCAAGTTCGCACGCATCGACATTTGGCTTTCCCGTATAGCCGGCGCAATTGATGACAAATTCCGGTTTGCTCTTCTCCAAGTAATCGAGCAATCGGGGGAAGGATGTATAGTCAAAATCCTTTCGCCGCAAAATCGCGGTTGGCCAGCGCCGCTTTTGCAAGGCGGCATGGAACGCTTCGCCAATGTACCCGGTGGCGCCTAATAAAACGATCATTTAGAGACAGTCTTTTCTAACCGAACCGCTTCAGCTTTCATCTCGTTCAGGTAATCACGATACTCGCAATTCGGCATTTTATCTATAAGACCAGACAGTTCAGAAAGCGAAAGAAATCCCTCCCGAAACGAGGCTTCTTCAGGGCAGCCAATTTTGATTCCTTGTCGTCTTTCAATCGTTTGCACGTAGGCCGATGCTTCGTAGAAGCTGGTGCTCGTGCCCGCATCCAGCCAGGCAAAGCCGCGCGCCAAAGTATAAACTTGTAGCTTTCCTAAGCGCAGATAAGCGACATTCAAATCCGTAATCTCGAGTTCGCCACGCGCAGAAGGCTTTAGGGCTCGCGTAATATCCAGGACGTGGTTGTCGTACAAATAAAGTCCCGGAACGGCGTAATTGCTTTTTGGCGTCTTCGGTTTTTCTTCAATGGAAATGGCCTTGCCGCTCGCGTCGAATTCCACAACGCCGTAGCGTTCTGGATTTTGCACATGGTATCCGAAGATGGCCGCTCCGTTGGAGAATCCGGCGAATACTTTTTGAAAAAGATCGCTGCCGTAGAAAATATTATCGCCGAGGATGAGCGCCACGGGATCGTTGCCAATAAACGTATCGGCTATGAGAAATGCCTGGGCGATACCTTTCGGTTCGAGTTGCTCACGATATTCAATCGTAATTCCCCAGGCGCGTCCATCGCCAAGCAATTTCTTAAAGCGAGGCAAATCGTGGGGAGTTGAAATCAGACAAAACTCCCGGACCCCATTCTCAATCAGTGTCGTGAGCGGGTAATAAACCATCGGTTTGTCGTAAACGGGCTGAAGCTGTTTGCTCGCCACCAAAGTCAGCGGGTACAAACGACTGCCGGCGCCGCCTGCCAGAATTATCCCTTTCATATCAATTCAATTGCTGTCGGCTTTTGTTTCAGGTGAATTCGCCAAACGGCGCAAGACCGAATCGCTCAGCCTCGCCGGTAAATCCTCACTATATTTGACACTGCTTAAGCACAATTGAAAGAATTTTCTCCAAAAAGACTTATCAAAACGAGAAACTTTGTTCAACGCCACAATACGAATGAAAGGATTATCCACCCCGAGAGAAGGGTCGCGATTGCATGCCAAACAGGGCACCCCGGCCGTTTCACTGCTCAACCTTTCCTGATGTATTCAAGCCAAACACCGTGTTCAGTTACGATACCGGTTTAACTTCTACAATTCACCACCTTAAAATGGTTTGCACTCGGTCTCGATAGGTATGACCCCGCTGGATAACAAAATCACGGGCGGCTTTGGCGATTTGAAAGCGGGCGCTTTCGTGTCCTAAATAGAATCGGATCTTGTCACGAGCTTCGTCGAGAGAATCGAAACATTCCACCGTTTCGCCCTCTTTAAAAATCTCGCTAGCTGGAGCTGTGCGTTCAACTAGCGAAAAGGCGCCGCAGGCGGGCTGCTCGAAAGCTCGCATATTCGGGCCCGGCCATGTAGCCGCATCCATTATGTTAAGCATAATTTTACTTCCCGCGCAAACTTGACGAAACTCCAGACCCATCGCCGGACGCCCCGCCCATCGATGCCGTAGCGCAGAATTTGATTTAGTCCGTTTCTTCCAGTAATCCCCACCCCAAATGCGCAGATCGAAATCAGATAGCCCCTCTAATAAGGTCTCGCGCTCAGAGCGCCAATTTCCAAGAAAGGTTACGTCGCTCCGATGATTAGCTCCTATGCAGACACTCGCCTCAGGCCAGTGAATGCTCGGGTCAGCAGCGAAAGGGAGGTAATTCACCGCTCGTCCACCGAGTTTCTCAAACGTCGCGACCCATGGAGGAGAAGAAACAGCAATGCGATCAAAAACAGGCAAACACTGTATCCGTTCGCTATCTAAGTTATGCGGACTGTCCGGGTAGAGGCAATATAAACGCGTAGCGGGACATAACACCTTAATCTGCCCCAACGTCCCCGCCCGGACACCCGAGGTTCCAATTACCAAAACAATATCCGGGCTAAAGCTCCGACATGTCTCCAAAATTTGGAGGTTAGACTTACGCTGCCATGCTTCCACATAGACAAAACTAGAAAACAGAAGGCCTGCTTTGCCAAACCTCGCAGCGGTTCGGCGCGCGCACATTGGATCCCAGATTACAACAGTCCAGCCCAAAGCCTGAAACGCTCGGCTATAGGATCCCTCTAAGCATGAGGGTGATACACTTCCGATAATAATCACTTTGCCTGGCATAAATCACTGCTTCTCACGCACCGCTCGCTGCATTCTCCCAATCTGATTATGGTCTCACGATCCCGACCCTTACTCGCTTGCCCCGAGCTACCTAGATCGCGTTCCGCTTACGAGGGCCTAACGCACAGAGTCGTAAGGATGCCTCCACCAACCGCACTGCAGCCAGTTTCACATCCTGTCCCTCAGATATCCGCAACGCCTCGTTGCCCATCTGCATTCGTCGTCCCTTTTCTAACAACACCAGCATAGCCCTCGCCAAATCCCTTGCATCACCGCAACGGAATACAACAGCATTCACATTAGGTTGGGCGGTATCGGTAGGACCGATACATCCGACCCTATCACTTATAACCACAGGCAGCCCAAAGGTACCAGCTTCAGTCACGACCAACGGGTGAGGATCATATTCAGAACTAACAACAAGAAAATCAGCCGCAGCAAAATACTGACCAATGGTGCTCTGGTTGACAAACCCTGCGATTAGCGCGCTTCGCAGACCGTGTTCCGTCAGGAATTTCTCCATTTGCCCCCGTTCGGGTCCTTCCCCCACAAACACTGGGTAAATAACAGTCGACACTGCCTGCAGAATGCCGATCGCTTGGAGGACATCCATCGGACGCTTCCGAGGAACAAATTTTCCGCAGAATAGCGCCACGCACCCATCCTTTGGGATGCCCCAATTCGTTCGTAACTTTTCCCGCGTTTCCTTCCGATCCGGCACGGAACGCAACAGTAATGTCCTGTCAATTGGAAGCATGCCCGGGAACAATCGCTCATCCGGCAGTCCGTAACTTCGATGGAAGGCAGCGTTGTTATCCCCAACACATAACGCACCATCTACACCACGATAAAAGTGCTTAACCAACTGTCGCTTCAAGATTTCTTTCCAAAAGGGATTAACAGCCTTTATATTCGAATCCGAATACAGAAGTAATGGCAAACGCTTTTTCCTAGCCCAAGATCTAACCCGCCACATGGTTCGATGAGCGTAGCCAAACACCTTGATAACGTCCGGGTTATATGCTTCTAGGGCTTCGACAATGGATGGATTATCCACCGTCCAAAAGGTTAAACGGCTCGGAGGTTCGGCAATAGCCAAAAATTCGTGACGATATCCGTCAACTAAAGGAATATCCCATTCTACAGGGATTCCGAACTCCGGATCGTGGTAAGATTCGAGGCCCCACTTGCAACAAAAGAAAACCTTTAGATCTATTTGATCGAGTTTTGCCGTTTCCCTATGCCATGGGGCGAAGTGCTGAATGGGATGGCTGACGATGACCGCTAGTTTAATACGTTTCATTTTCCTCCGTGCGAAAGAGACTTTTCGGTTTGTGACCGTTTCAACACATATACCTCCCCATGCCAATCGATAGGAGAGAAGCCATGCATTTCGTGAAGCACACTGAGTAGTTCGGTTTTTGTGTACGTCGTTCCATGGTAGCGTGATTCGTGGAGTTCGATTATCATCTGCACACAACCATTCAGAGCGGCTTTGTCGTGCATCAACACGCCCGCTTCCGCACCTTCAATGTCGCAAATTAAGGTGTAGCGCCCAACGTCGTTTTCGGCGATAAGTTGACCCAACGTTACCGTAGGCACGCTAATGGCATTTTCGGCATCCCCATCTCCGCCTAGCTTCCCAGCAACGTTCGATTGGCCACGAAAGAATAAGGAATGTGATTCGGCGCCATAATCGATCGCCCGATTTATAACGACCACCCCGTCCCGGAGTCCATTTAGCTCTAAGTTGCGCTCCACCCGCCTTATCAGTCTAGGGTCAGCTTCCACACAATAGAGCTTTCGCGCAGGCTCCATTTTCATACGAATGTTACACGTTACCACTCCTAGGCTTGCCCCCAGCTCTATTACGTCACAGTCAGATTTCAGATGCCTTCTAATAAGACGAAGCTCCGCGCTCTCGTAAATTCCCCAGTAAATCATCGCCTTCGTCACAGAGGAGACAGATTCCGTCGTGTCTATCCTAAGATTTCCTGACGGGATATGATCATTGTAAATAAAGCTGATAATTCGACCAATGAATGGCATGCATAGAACACGCCCCACAACTCGATTCAAGTACAGTTTGATACTCATGCGTTTTTAAGAGTTATATACATAACCGTACGATCATCATCCAGTCAGTCAGACCGTTGTTTAATCAATGTCATGCGTGTTTCAACTCGCCCGCACCTTTACCCATTCGTCCGCCCAGAAGCAGCCACTGCGGCTAAGAATGCGAGGATTCACGTATCCGCATTCACCCTAACCTAAAAGCGAATCACGGAGCCGCCGTTCATAGCAACAGCTGGTGAATAGCACGTTCTCACCAATCCATTATTTCGGTAAAGAAACTATCGTACTGTCGTTCAAAGCAAAACAAGTCCTCGAACGCAGAGCGGCCCCGTCGCCCCATTTTATTGGCATCGACCGGGTTACCCAGCAACGCATTCACGCCCGCAGCGATGCTAGCCGGATCGGATTCGTCGGCAGTAACGCCACAATGATGATTCTGGATCACGCGAACAAGACCCGGCGTTACCGACACTAATAATGGAATCCCCGCAGCCATATACTCCATAACTTTATTTGAAGCGGTTCCCATATGTACGTTGTTAACATGGATGGGCTCATACAACGCGTGTCCCACATCAGCAAAACAAGTAAAATTGCGTACTTCGTCATACGCGACCGGTGGAAGAATGCAAAATTGCGTAGTTACTCCATGCACTCTGCACAGATTAAGCAAATGTTCCGTGTATGTGGGGTTAGCATAACCCAACACGACAAAACCCCAACTCTTCTCGTTCCACATTCGAATTGATTTGATCGTGGCCTCTATAGCATGCCCAACACCTATAACACCTTGCCGCAAAACAACTTTTGTGAAGCACCTCCCCCGCGCTACCAGCGCCGGCCTCAGATAATCTCGCACACTGTCGAACGCATCCTTCATCGGAGAGTTGGCTATAATCAAAGGGCTCTTTTGCAGTTTCAATCGATCATATATGACTGCTGCTCTATCTTTGTCAGGCACGATCACTAAATCGGCCTTCTTGGCGAATCGCCGTTGAAAGGCTCTGACCATCCGTCCACCCAATCCAAGGACCTCGTTAGAATCTGCGAAATCGTGGCAATGAAACACCACACGCAGACCCAAACGTCTAGAAAGGAGGTATGCAGGAAGGAACCCATGCATGTCATGCCCCACTATAATACTTTCCGATTGTGGAGCATTGAACACCTCATTGATAAAGCGGCCATAAGCAATGAACGACGACTCCTTACCTCGCCGCGGTACTCGCAAGATCTCCACACCGGCAGGGTAAACGTTCTTCCAGTGAATTGTTCCCTCTCGGCATATCACAAACGTTCTAAAGCCGCGTTGTGCACCGGTGCGCACGGCATTTATGATCGGAGGGTAACGATCAATATCGTTATAAAACACATGAACAATAGCTCTCACAACTTATTAAAACGCGATTCCTACTCGTCTTTGAGGAGCGCAGAATGGTAGTAAAAATAATAGGACTATAATAGTAGTTTGAATCATCGATCCTAAATAAATGATTGCCCAAGTACCGATCCCATTTAAAAAGTAAATCATAAGGGTTAAATAAACCGCGGTGCCACCTTCACTTTGCCTTCCATTTAGAAATGCGCCCAATGTCCCGAATAAGAACCCGAGAGAGCCCATTATCGCGAATATGCCATACATACTGAAATTCGCGTAAGCCTCCGCTATCAATCCCATAGCCATATTAGTCCCTTGTTCAGAGCTTTGCTCGTCCGTTAGCGAATATAGCAGGTCGATATCCTTGGTCCACCGTGTAATTGTGGGTTTTTCCTTCCACAGCAGTCGCGGGATAAATGCATATTTAAAGTACTCGTAACTTTTACCACCCATGAATGGAATCACGCTCGGCGTTGTGGACCACACGTGAATCGATCGATGTATCAGATCAAACCGCGCCATCGATGCGGTAATCTCGTCGGGATTAAATAGACCACTTTCGGTTTTCGCCTCGACCAAATCCAACCAGAGATAAAGGCTCTGTGTCAAAGTCTTTCCCTCATCACCAAACCACGAGCGTGCGCGATAGTCCGCCTTAATTCCGTTAATAACCAAAAACACGAGAGACGCTCCCACCAGGAGAGCGACAGGCGGGCGCCGCCGCACGTACCAAAACACAATTATGACCTGAGCTATCGGCAGAAGGACGGCCTCGAGCATTCCGCTACGTAGCCCAAGAATCATCATGACAAGTGTGACCGCCATCAGGGACATACCACTAGTTTTGTCACGGGAACGAAACCACTCAAAGGCGAGTATAACGATACTAACGTTTATGATGTCCAATCCAAGTTTTCCAAACACATCCCCATATCCAAAACTCCGAAGGAGCAGGAAAAAGCCACCGCATGCAAACGAGGTTGTCAAATATGCTCGTTTCCGAGGTAACTCGACGTTAAGCGTTATTGTTCTCCCCGCAAAAATCTTGTTTGCTGCATAATAGCCGCAAATCAATGCAGAAACGCCCAGAATACAACCGCCCAATGCTGCGTTCGTCATTTCCCGGGAGAATTCGTGTAATTCGCTCATCACAATCATGTAGTTCGGCTGTATGAACATCGGCACGCTATACTGAAAGCAAAAATCCAAACACAGGACCTCGAACATTGGCAGCGTAGGAGCGCCCCGAGCGTACCACAAACAAATCGGAATAAAGCAAAGACATCCCAGAATCCACGATAAGTACCTAGTCTCATCCGAGAGCATCGATTTCCCGTCATTCTGCATGCAAAAGTAGCCGTAGCACATGTCAAGAACGATCATCCAGAAGAATGCGCGACGACGTCGGATAGCCGACCATTGATGTTCAAGCTCGACCACCTGCATCCCCCGCTCGCTAATATTGTCATTCATTGCTGTCCGATTGTCAGAATTCAGGTGCCTATAATTCCGCGTATAAAACAGTAAATCCATTTAACCGATTGCCATCGCGAACTAAATCCCCGGGTTTTAAAGTCGCTCCGGGTATCCGGAAGCGCTATGCCATTTTTTTATGCAATATAATTGGAATTGTCACTGTCCCAAGTACGATTTGGATGAGGAACGGTCGAAGCCGCTCGCACTAACCTCGCTTCTTAATGAAGCGAGAAGGAACCCCCCCCCAAACCTGCATCGCAGGAATAGAGCGATTCACAACACTGTTAGCGCCGATAACAGCACCCTTCCCAATTCTCAGCCCGTCCGGTTTTCCTAGAATGATTGTTCCCCGCCCGATCCATACATCATCCTCGATAATAACACTTCCGATTGTGTCGTTTTGTAGCTTGATTACGGTGTCACGATTCGCGTAACTGTGCGACGAGTCCCTTATGGAAACGAACTCGCCGATTAATACGTACGAGCCTATTGAGATTTCGCCATAGCTACTGATATGACAATCATGGGAGACCCACGAGTGCGCGCCGATCCTAAGGACTGCCTTGGGTAGCACGGATACTTCTAGCACGCAATTATCGCCGATCTCCACATCCTCACCAATCTCCACCACGCATCCTGCCGTAATCTTGATACAACGTCCCAAACGGATATGGCTTCCCTTTCTTCCGTTAGTGATTACGCGCCACCAAAGGCTCCTTATCGCCCCAGCACTCTTGCAGATCCATCCGCACAATCGTACTCCTCCCACCACGATTGCACGCCAACCATATCTATTAATGGCGTTAACCAATCTGGATGCTAGGGTCATTTTCGAAAATAGGGGTTCCGCTCTATCCCAGAGGACAAAGGGGAGCTCGCTTTAACGCAAGCCGGATAATGCAATTGAGCCCTAATAAGAGCACAGGACCAGGCGCCAGGCGGTATCCCCGAGTGTCGCAACAGAAACGCAGCATGGACCCATCTTCCTTTTAGGAGATATCTTAGCACAACACGAAGGAATAAGCCGTAAGCGTTGGTTAATGCAATGCGTCTTTCCTGCACCGTCAACGGACAATTCGGCAGCAGTAAGAAATCCTTCCGAAATTTTAGCGTCTCAATCCAGCCGCGATGGTCTTTAAGAACGATCTCTGAGGCTTGCCCGGGGGTCCGCCGCCACCAGGCTAAACCGTCACAGATCATCAACGAATGGTGCTCCAGCGCTATTCGATATTGAATCGCCAGATCGCCCTGCCTATATTTCGTTGGCAGACCACCCACTTCGCGAAGGCGGTTAGTACGAAACAACAAATGAGCGAAATTGATTCCAGCCGCTCCGGTTCCCAAACATTCATGCAGATAAAAATCACGCGGAGACACTTCCCATGGAAAGATGATACTAGCACTCCAAGGTCTAGCCATAGCCATCGCGCATCTTGGGAATTCGTTCAGGCTCCGCACCATAAACTCCAATCCATGCGGATAAAGTATATCATCCCCATCAATATATATTAAATATTCCCCAAGCGCGTGATTCAGGGCGCGATTGCGATTAGGGTATTCACCGATGTTGCTCGCATTACGATAGGCCCTAATTCGCTTGTCAACGTACCGGTTAACAATCTCCCACGTGCCGTCATTAGAAGCATCGTCGACAATAATCAACTCAAGCGCTATATAGGATTGAGCCAGGACGCTCTCGATAGCAGCAGCGACGTATTTTGCGGAGTTGTAAGTAACCATCGCGACGGTAACTAGTGGGCTCTTTGTCATTGTTAGTTCATAGAATCCATCGCCTGTCGTAAAATCGACAATAACCGCGAGACATGAACATCGCGGTTGCATTCGCGCATTGCCCATTGTTTGGCGTTGAGCCCCAACTTTGTCCGCAATTGGGAATCATAATAGAGGCGCTCAATAGCGGCGGCCAGTGCCTCGACATTACGGGATTCATACAATATCCCTGTGACTCCCGACGTAATCAATTCCGCCGTTCCTTCACTTTCCGCACCAATAACCGGTTTCGCCATTTTCATCGCCTCCACGGTAACTCGCCCGAACGCTTCGTGTGACGAACACACAAGAACAATGTCCGCAGAGCCTATATAGCATAAAGGGTTCGAGACGAATGGCAATATCTGCACTCGTTCCGCCAATTTCAATTCCCTCACGAGACCGCGCACCAATCGCGAATATGCCGGATCATGCTCGGAACCAAGAATCGTGAGATAAATGTCCAACCCCTTTGAACACAAAATGCTCAGTGCCTTTATTCCGTCGTGTTGTCGTTTTCCCTCGGCGATTTGACCGACAATGAGCACGTTAAAGGTTCCTAATAAAGGGACAGGATCTACGGTTTTCGCAATCTCGACGGCATTGTAAAGTAAGGAGAGGCGTTCCTCCGGTATGTGGCCTCTCAAATACTTAAGAATGCACCGAGAGTTGCCGATCACTCTGTCGCTGAGTGCCCTCATGCAAACGTTGCTAATTCTCCTGCCAAAATCGAATACGAGATTGTGATCTTTCTCTCCAAACTCACGAACGTACCAGACATGAGGGGTTTTGCATAACTTCGCAGCCAAGGCTCCTACAGGCGTTGTTGAAGTGTTTGTTAGCACCACACTGGGCTTTAAATCGCAGAGGAAACGTGCAAGAACGTATGAGGCGCGGACGTGACTGAGCAGCTTGCGGCACCATAATCCCATCGAGAGCCCTGAAGCACGACTATGTACCCACCACCTAAAAGCAATTAATTTTACCTTAGCACCTCGCCGGTTAAGCTCCTGTTCGATTTCACCATTGCTTGGGATAACGACCCACACTTCATGCCCTTTTTCAACTAACGCGCCGACCGCTTCGCAAAGAGACCGTTCAGCTCCGCCTAGTTTTTGGCTGTGAGAAACCCAGACTATCGTCATCTGAGACCCTTTTTTTCTTGAAGATCTTCCTGCACACGCTCGGCTGAGAAAATCGCTTCAAATAACGGCACCAACAGCATTGCACCGTCAATGGTCAGGTGCTGACCATCATAATAAAGAGCCTCGCCATTTTGCGTTACCTTGAGTGTGTTTGCATCACCGACAAACAGCGGAGCCGGGTCCAATACTTCCATATGCCGACCCGTAACACGTTTGAACGCTCTTGCCTCCAACTCCGCCTGTTTAAGATGTTGTTCCATGGGCATTCCTAGTGCCGTCGGGTTTCCACCGAACTGAACCGTTCTAGCCAAGGCTCGCGGAATATTAAACGTATACTGGGGCACATCTCTTATTATCCAAACCGCTGCGCCGGCGCTATTCACGGCGCGTATGGTATTCTGCAGACAATCATCGAATAATCCGACCATCCTGTCAGCTCCACTGCTTAGAATGTAATCACTCCAGTAGGCTACTAGCACTACGTTTTTAATATGTGCTCGGCGTATAAACTTGATAACCGCATTATTAAACGGAATCGATCCTTCGTGAAGGGCGTACCTACTGTCGCTAACGAAACCGATTAGCGGAGCCGTCGATGAATGGGTTGCCTGAACCCCACGGACCGAGTATTTTTTGCATAGAAGATCAAAGGCGGGAGCGACGGCCATGGCGTGGCTGTCCCCCCACAGTAACAACTCGATCCGCCGCTCCTTATCACGGGGCCCTAATTCCGCGAACCTCCCCACCATCGCATCCTCTAACGATATTTCATGCGGTTCAGCGCGGTTCGTCGCAGCATTCGCATAGTGTTGCACCTCGGCCGATACTCTTGACGGAAAACCTTGCGACAGCGATACCGACAATCCCGCCGCAAACAACGCAAGTGCGGTAAGCCCTGCAAAGGCGAAAACATGCCATCGTCGACCGCCCGATTTCATCCTGCGCATGGGCCGTTCGATAAATTTCCAAGATAAAATCGCAAATGCCAAAGCTACTAACAGCGCCACCACTCTCTCCCAATAATGAAACGTGCCCAAAACATAATACCTTGAAAAGGTAAGAACGGGCCAATGCCATAAATAAAGAGAATACGAAACGAGTCCAATACCCACCAATGGTCTAGACGCTAACAACTGTCCTAAGAGGGTTCGGCCTCGACCAGTCTCCCGGATAATCAGAAAGGTTCCCAAACACGGCATTATCGCTGCGGCTCCAGGAAATCGCGTATTCCGGTTGAACCAGCATATCGCACAAAGTATCATACTAAACCCACCAACGGTCAGAATTTCACTTTTCCAACGAACCGGCCTATCGTTCGACGGAAGGTGTGCCAGCAACGCGCCACAAAGCAATTCCCAGGCGCGCGTCGGAAGAAGGAAAAAATTGGCGGATGGGTGCGTAAAGCTCATATATACGCTCAGCATAAGCGAACTGCAGCCGATTATAATAATCACAGCTATCTGCGTTATCTTACGATAACGAACAAGCAATATCAGCAATAACGGAAATGCGAGGTAGAACTGCTCCTCAACAGCCAGTGACCAAGTGTGGAGCAGCGGTTTTACCTCTGTCGTCTCTTGAAAATAGCCGGACAAACGCCAAAAATGGATATTCGCAATAAGCGCTGTTTGCGCCATCACCGAGTCGCCGAGATTTTTGAAGTTAGCAGGAAAGAGGAGAAACCATCCAGCAGCGAGTGACGCACAGACGACGATGCTAAGGGCCGGTATAATGCGCCGAATACGACGTTCCCAAAAATTCCACAAGGAGAAAGTTGCATGCTCCAGTTCTTCCACAACAATTCGCGTGATAAGGAAGCCCGAGATCACGAAGAAAACATCTACCCCAACAAACCCACCTGGGCAGCCGAGATCTGCGTGAAACAAAAGTACGGGCAATACAGCAACTGCACGTAGGCCATCGATTTCTGGGCGATTCCTCATATCTTCAAATTGTGACAAATTGACTTGAGAAGCCCCGAAGGTCCCTAAACTTCCCCGATCAACTCCATCTCACCTTACGCATTCATCGCATTTCCCGTTATTTCAATCCTGGAACCGCAACGTTTCTGCCGTTCGGCCCTGTTCCATTTCCGATCTCGGCGCCGAGTCTTTTACCGCATTCCGATCTGCTATTTCCGCCCACAGAGAAGTTCCCGGTAGCAGCATATCTGCTTCTCGATGAGTCTTCCCGAATCATAATGCAGCTTAACGTGCTCGCGACCGAATTGCCCGTAAGTCGCCCACAGACCGGGGCGCGCAAGCAAGTGCGCAATACTATCTGCTAGAGCTTGGGCATTCCCCTCGGGGACCAAAAGCCCGTTACGTCCATCCTTCACTTGGTCAGGCAAACCGCTATGCTCTGTTGCAATAACCGGTAAACCGGTGGCCAATGCTTGCGATATTACGGTGTTCATAATCAGGTATACCTACTCCATATCACCGTTTTTCGCGGTTCTCGACGGTTGTATCATTATATGCTTTTTAAGGAATAGCGGAATAATCTCATCGATGCTCATCGCACCTTCGAATGTGACGATATCCGTTAACCCCAGGGCATCACTTAACTTCCGAAGCTCATTTTCCAGCAAACCGTCTCCAATAATCGAGCAACGAAATGTTCGCTTCGTTTTTCCCTTTAAAATAGCCAAGGCATGAAGGAGAATATCCACCCCTTTCTTTTCCACAAGCCTCCCAACAAAAACGAGTTCGACTGGGTACCGTGGATCGTCCACTCGCTCGCAGTACGGGTATGTCGGGACGTCTATACTGACGGGATGAACTTGGATTCGGTTCTCTGGGAAACCACGCATCACAATCCGCTCTTTCATATTATTCGACATAACGAAGAACAGATCACCCTCTGCTTTCAAGCGATCATAATAATTCACCGGCAATTGGGTAAAAACAGCGCTCACATCATACCCATAGAACGTAGTCACCATCGGGGTGGACCACCCTAAGACTTCCTTAAGTGTCAAAAATGCAACTCCCGTGGTTCCAAAGTGGCAATGCACTATATCGAAGCGCTTACCTACAAACGCATGAACCGCGTGTAACAGTTCTAAGCGCCAGGCGCGCTTCCCGTACTTTAGAAAATTAAGGGATCGGAAACATACTTGCGGCGAAGTAACGAATAGCTTCAGCATTATTATGGCGCCCATTACTAATCTTCTGAGTCGCGTCAGAGGTGGCGTTAGGTTGTACAATCGTTCCGCCATATTGTATTGACCGTACTTCGATGCAACGCATTGTTCGTCGCCTTTCGCAAAGGCGAAAACCCTGACGTCAACACCCCTATCCAATAAATCCGCGATTTGGTTGATAATAAATGTTTCGGACACTACTGGAAAGCGCGGCACTATGAATGCAATAGTCATCGCATTTTCACATTTGCGTTCCATAAAACTCACGCACCGTGGCGGATATGAAGGATACGTCCTTTTCAGATAACTCAGGGTACAACGGTAGGGATAGAATATCCTGCGCAAGTGCTTCCGTTACCGGCAGATCCGACGTTTGATAGCCCAAGAACTGATAGGCCACCTGATGCGATATAGGTATCGGATAATGGATGGCAGTTTCCACCTCTCTCTCGCGAAGGTATCTTTTCAAATCATCCCGCTTTGCGCATTTTATAACAAAAAGGTGCCATACGCGCCCCCTCAGATTGTCTGAACAGAGCGGAATTTCCACGGGTAGCCCTTTCAGAGAGGCGCGATATAAAGCCGCCAATTTAGCGCGCTGATTATTCCACTGCTCTAAATAAGGCAAGCCCCAGTTCAAAAGGGCTGCCTGGATTTCATCCATCCGACTGTTAACCCCCTCAATGTGATTAATATATTTGGCCACTTCCCCATAGTTTCGTAACGCCTTCACATCTCCGATAACCTGCGCATTGCGCGACACAACGGCGCCAGCGTCTCCTGCGGCACCGAGATTCTTGGTAGGATAGAAGCTAAAGCACCCCGCATCTCCAATGGTGCCCACCATCCGCCCATCATATGTGGCTCCATGCGCCTGGCAGGCATCTTCTACAACCGATAACTTGTATTTCATCGCCACGGACATGATCTCTTTCATATCCGCGGGGTATCCGTAAAGATGTACCGGAACTATCGCCCGCGTCCTCTGGGTTACCGCCGTCTCTACCAGCGCCGGATTCATTGTTTGACTGTCCCGGAGAACGTCTACAAAAACTGGCATCGCACCTGTCATCCGAATCGCACTAATTGTCGGAGTTGCGGTGTTCGCGACGGTTATAACCTCGTCTCCCGGCCCGACGCCCAGGGCTCTTAAGGCAAGACACAGCGCATCGGTTCCCGAATTCACTCCTGCGACATTCTCCACGCCAAGGTACCGGCTAAATGCTTTTTCAAACGCTTCCACCTCGGGGCCGAGGATAAACCAGCCGCTTCTAAACACCCGCGTTACCGCTTCCATCATCGACTGTTGATAGCGACGATGCCTTTCAGTAAAACTAAGAAATGGAATCATGTTTTTGATCAATGAGTTCTCCTACGGGCCATGTCTAGAAATACGTCGTAACTACGGATGTAGTCAGACTCGGCATACTTAGCACTAGCCAATACGAGAATAATGCAGTTATACGAAAACGAAGTCATGGTGTGCCATAGGAAGGGCCCCAACCGTATTCCTATCGCAGGGTCATTAACCCTAACCCTTTGAACTGTGGAACCGTCGTCCAACTGTAGGGTGAATGAGCCACTGATGCAAAAAAGGACTTGTTCTAAGGATTTATGAGCATGCTTGCCTCGCAAGGCTTTTTCGTTAGCGAGGTTTGTAATAAAATAGACACGTTTAATGTCGAAACCTATCTGCTTGTGACTTTCCGCTATAAACAGGTTACCATCCGGTAAGTCCTTAAAGCATTGTAATTTGACTAAACCGGATTGTTGAACTCTAATGCGAAGGGATTTATTCATACTTGTGTGCCGCGCTACCTAATCGATTGGGCAGCGTCCAGGCTTAATACCAGTGGCAATGATTTCGAATCCGAATCTGGTTGAAAACCAATCTTTTTTAATGCAGTCAAACGCCGCTTCTGTTACGTCGGTAGCAATTCCCGCGTATCGCAATAATCGAGACTTACCGGCATGGCGATAAAACGCATGGGCTGGATAGTAGCCAACAAACTGTAGATGTTTTAGGTTATATTGAAGAAATATCTCTTTGATTTCTTTTCTCTTAAATGATTTTTCATATCCGTATTCATATGACCTGCCCATTCGATGAAGCGCCCATTTGTAGAATGTGTGAGCAAAACAATGCCAATTTACCACTGAAACGATTAGACGACCTCCGGGTTTCAAAACGCGAACCATTTCCGTGAGCGCATCAATATACGTAGGATAATGTTCCATACTAAAGTGTTGGATGACTCCTTCGCTAAATACTAAATCAAAGTGATTGTCAGGGAATGGCAGATCAAACAAATCCGCTTTCCGAAAACACAAATTCTCAGGCATGCGAGACGTTTCCTCGCCTTTTGCGACTCGTAGCGCAGATTCGGAAAGATCCACCCCAGTGATTTTGAGATTTGGATGAGTAACCGCTAGCAGCGTGCAGAAACGCCCTGTTCCGCAGCCGATCTCAAGGACTGTCTGCTCATTGGTACTTACAAAACGATTTATCTTTTTAAAGGCTTCCTGCGTGAAGCGGGAAGAGAGTAACTCCGCGACTGCGGGTGCACTCGTGGCCCAATGGTTCTCCCAAATATGCAGTACGGAATCTTCTTTTGATTCTGCACCTGCTAATTTTAGATCTCGCTTCTGCGGTTTCATCGGAATCCACGGTTTCTGCGGTTATGCCCTGAGACACGCCGGATTGGCGGCCGTTTTATGTTCACGCGGTATTCATGGCTCACTTGCAACGCCATGTCGAATTGCACTTAATCGCGCCGCTTAGCGGCACTGAACTCTCACTCTTTGTCGAGGGAACAATGTCGAATTCTAATACATTATCGCTTTTCTCCAAGCGATGAGACATCCTGTCAGCGAGCCAGAAATCCACAATGTAACGTCCTGGAAGCAGAGGTACCGGGCTCGCGGATATCTCCACACTAGCGGGCTGACCCGATCTTGCCGGAGGGGAGAAGGCATTGTCAAATAGTTCAAAAATGGGCCCTGTGCGGGCGTCTCTTACGATAAGCGAGACCAGGCAGCGCTCTTCCGGTACGCGAATATCGCACTGAAACCTGAGTCCCGCTCCTTCCACCAGTGCACTGCATTCGGCCCCGGTCGAGTCTACTAAAGTAATTCGCTCTAACGCACTCGACATCCTTCGATCAGCCTCTTTTGCTTGCCAAATTCCCGCATATGCAGCGCATGCGGCCTGCGAATCCCCGGTCATCACCACCCTCCCGTGGTCCAAAAGCAAACCCTTTGAACATAAATTGACGATCGCGGATAAATTATGACTGACAAACAGCACTGTTCGCCCTCCCGTGCTTACATCTTTCATTTTTCCTAAGCACTTTGCTTGGAACTCCGCATCCCCGACGGCCAACACTTCATCCACAATAAGAATCTCGGGCTCCAAATGGGCGGCCACGCCGAAGGCAAGACGCACGTACATCCCCGACGAATAGCGCTTAACCGGAGTATCCAAGAATTTCTCAACCTCAGAGAATGCGACGATCTCATCGAATTTATCTCGAATTTCCGCCTTCGACATTCCCAGAATGGCACCATTAAGATAAATGTTCTCTCGTCCTGTGAGTTCAGGATGAAAGCCAGTACCAACCTCAAGGAGACTGGCTATCCGCCCTCTGATCCGCACTTGGCCTTCAGTAGGTTCGGTTATTCGACTGAGGATCTTGAGGAGAGTCGATTTCCCAGCTCCGTTCCGGCCAATGATTCCCACCACGTCACCCTTCCTAATTTGGAACGAGATGTTCTGCAACGCCCAAAAGTCCTCGCACATGGAAACGCCGGTATTCGCTGCACATTGCTCATTATTGAGCACCAAATCGGCCTCTCGTGCCTTACCTCGATCAGTATGACGAGATGTTTTCACTGAGTAATTCTTAAACCATTCAAAAGGGAGGCGCAGTTTCTGAGACACAACTTCACGCAACGAAGCGTACGCCTGCCGTTGACTCTGGTGGGATATCCGATAACGCTTGCCAACGTTTTCGACGGAAATAATAATGTCGTCCATGGAACTAAGTGAAAACCAATCACGCCCAATCGGGGTCAGCAGACGAGGAGATGTACGCGCAGATAAACAGCGCCGAACGCGCTGCAGATTGCCGCAGTCTCGGTTTTATAAGTGCCGTAACTAGTTGTCTCTGATTCGGGGCATGCATGTCAGAAAGCTATTGTGTTAATCGGTACAAAAACGCTAGTGAGCCGACAGGGTCGGAATTCGATCAAAGATCTCACGAAAGCAGATTTAGCGCCAGCGCATTTGAATACATGCCGGTAATGTAACGTCCGTTACCGCCATCCCATCCAAAATACTATCATCTTCTCTTCGAGGCCGCGTCCGGAAGCAATATTTACTTCCGAAGTTAGAGCTTATTATATAACGTCCGCGAATGTTCTTTCCATTTTTCTAAAATACCAAACCCCACATGCTGATAAGAGTATCGTTAGCAACAAAGAAGTCAATAGGCTGTTCAGCGGAAAATCAGAAGTTCCTCGAAGTAGTGACCAACGGAAGCCGTCTATAATTCCTACCATTGGATTCAGCGCATAAAGAGCTTGGAATCGAACCGGGACGATGCTGCTGCTAAAGCCAACTGGCGAGAGGTATAGCCCGAACTGAACCACAAATGGTACAATATAGCGGAAATCCCGGAACTCGACGTTGAGGGCGCACAGCCAGAGACCCACACCCGTCGCTAATAAAAACGCCAGACCGACGAATAATGGAAGCATCAGAATGCGCCAATCGGGCCAGAAACGATACCAAACCATGATGACGAGCATGAACGCAAAAGTGAGAAGAAAATCCACAAAACTCGTGATAACAGAGGCTGCCGGGACGATCAATCGAGGAAAATATATTTTTGAAATCAGGTTGGCGTTGCTGATCAGACTGTTGCTTGATTCGCTGAGTGCGGTGGCGAAGAACTGCCAAGGAAGCATACCTGCGAATACAAGCAACGGGTAAGGAGTGGTACCTGACGCAGCGAGCTTCGCAACGCGATTGAAGACAAATGTAAACACGAGCATCGTCAGAAACGGTCGTATCAACGCCCAACCAATTCCCATAACAGTCTGTTTGTAACGGACCAAGATATCACGCCGCGCAAGAAAGTAGAATAGTTCTCGGTATCGCCAGAGATCTCGCCAATACTGCTTGTCCGCCTGTCCTGCTTTTATAAGAATCTCGGTAGGCTTGCCGCGATCTACAGCGTGTCCGAAACCAGTTACAGTCATATTCTTGGTAGCTGAAGTTAACTCGACTCTCCTATAAAGAAGAGTGGAAACCGTTTTCCGGTGTGCGGCCAAAGCTTTCTAAACTTGAGTCAACCGAAGCAGCGGAAAAAGCGCATGCACGCGATCTTGGAATGATTGAAATGAAAAGTATTCTAAACCAACTGGAACATGCCCTCGTTGTCGTTTCAACGCCTGCCGGATTGCATTCCGGAGTTCCTGAGGATCGTCTGGGTCTGTCAGGATCCCCAGTTCGCCATTTTTTAACGCATCCCGCCCCCCGTCAAGCCTACTAGCGACCACCGGTATTCCGCAAGCCATTGCCTCAAGATAGACAATTCCGAAACCTTCACCATGGCTCGGCATTACATAGGCGTCAGCCAGCCGGTAATGGTCAGCCTTCTCCTCCTCAGGAATATACCCAGTGAATACCACGCGCTCTCGAATTCCAAGGTTCTCAGCCTTCGTTTCGAGTCGCGAACGGTCCGGCCCATCTCCGATTATCATATACGCAATCGTTGGAATGTCACGGGCGAGCTCGGGCAACACTTCAAGGACCTCGTCGAAACCCTTATAACGCTCTTCGGAGGCCAAGCGACCAAAGGTCATGATGACTTTTTTATCCTGCAGACCGTACCTTCTCAGGCGCTCGAAGTTCTTCGGGCCGACTCCAAACAAACTCATATCCACCGAACACGGAAGTATATGAATCCTGCGGTCGTCCATCCGTGTCCACTGTCGGAAGCGCTTTTTGGTGATTTCACTGATGGAGATAACTGAGCGCACGTGGCGTGCGAAATATTTTACGAGAATGTGCCGTGGGGCTTCCCATGCTTCGATTCCATAGATCATCAAGGCAAGGGGTGCACCGCTAGCGAGCGCACACAGATTTGCAAGAGGCAGAAGATTGATGTGGCAACAAATGACAAGATCAAAATCTAAGTTGCGCATGACCGCTTTGATTACGGCAAGCGAGTAGTTGATCTTTCCGCCGAGCCCATGTGTTAGGTAGGTCAACTTCGGTGGGAGCTCACCTAAGGGCTTAGCAGCGAGACGTGGTATGGCAACGACTTCAACAATGCCGGGTATCGATGTCAAAGCCAGAAGCAGGTCGCGATTGTTTTTTGCGATCCCACCGTGGCCACCGAAGGCGTCGGAAACTAATGCCAGAATACGCATGCTTTAGTCAGGTTTTCGAATGAACCTACAGTTGCTTTGACTGATTATTTGCTTGGCGCGGTCTAGGAAAGAATTGTAAGAAAAATAACTCAAACCTGCCTGGACCTCGCCACGTCCATTACTCAATGCTTGCATTATCGCTCGTCGCAGTTCTTGTGGATTATCCGACTCTAGCAATATCCCGAGCTCTCCATCCCTGAGAGCTTCCCGTCCGCCGTCTACTTTACTGGCCACTACCGGGATTCCACATGCCATTGCTTCCAGATACACAATCCCAAATCCTTCACCTCGGCTGGGCATGATATAGGCATCAGCGAGCCGGTAATGCTCAGCCTTCTCAGCCTCCGGAATATACCCAGTAAATACTACCCGGTCGCGCACACCAAGTGTCTTAGCTTTTGCCTCTAACCGGTTCCGGTCCGCGCCATCACCCACGATCATATAAGCTAAGTTGGGGACATCACCGACAAGTTCGGGGATAATTTCGATAATCTCATCGAACCCTTTGTACCGCTCCTCGGATGCTAGTCGTCCGAAAGTCATAATGACTGTTTTGCCCTCGAGTCCGTAACGGCGAAGATACACGGGATTTTTCGGACCGGCACCAAATAGCTTCAGGTCCACGCAGTTCGGCAGAATGCGGAATTTTCGATCTTCCAAGCCGGTCCAGCCACGGAAGCGCTGTTTCGTAGTCTCGCTAACGGAGATTACGGCGTCCACCCGCCGGACCATGAGGTTCGTAAATAATCCGGGCGTAGGCCACCACGCTTCGATACCGTGAATTATTAGGAACAACGGAACCCTACGGCACATCGCACGACAAATGATGCCAATCGGCAACAAATTGATATGACCGCAGATGATAAGATCAAAGTTACGGTTGTGAATAATTCTTCTTAAAACAGTCACAACGTAGCGGGGCTTTCCGCCCAGACCGCTTAGATCATACTTGATTTTGCTAGGCAAAGTATCGAATGAATCAGGTGCGAACCTGGTAATTGCGACAATTTCTGTAATTTCCTCATCAGAGCCAAGCGCCGCGATGAGGTCCCGATTAAATTTGGCGATTCCGCCGCGCCCACCAAACGCATCTGTGACTAATACAAGAATTCTCACTGTTTTGGCCGACCATCCCAAACTTCGATCATCAGCATACAGCAGGCCAGACGGGATAAGCTAGTGATGCTTTTAACAGATCATCACGGTTCATCCCGGCGCTGATGTAATAACTTGCCTCCCGTGTGTCCGCCCGCTTGGACCTTCAGAATTCGGACTTCGTAACTCGAATTTTCCTCACTCGTCCTCCTCCCCATACGGGTCCGACTCTTCAGGTTTGATAAAGCCGGTCGCCACGGCAGCGTAGCAAATCCAGTAGCGGACGCCCCGTAACAAACGCCCCCACCAACCCATCTCCGATTTGTTGTCGAGTCGTGCCATCTAATTTCCTGTGTACTCGCTGTAGACTCGATGGGCCCATCCTCGTAACCCCCGGAAGCGTTTCTCGCCAGAGCGGCCTTCACTCAACCATTCGCGTACCGGGATCTGAAAGCCCGTCTTTCGGCGATGCACGATCTCCGGCGGAAGCGGCTTCGCCAAGGTCTCGCATACATCTCGTTTAGTCGGGGGCCGCCCTGCCGCCATCAGTGGAGCCATTTTTCCCAGAAATTTCACGTCCACCAACGGTACCCGTAGCTCCAGGGAGTGAGCCATGCTCGCCCAATCAGAGTCGCGCAGAAGCTGGTTTCTCATGTACCAGCATAGTTCCAAACACGCCACTTTCACATGGGCATTCTTCAAATCACCCAAAGTCTCATTCAAACGATCAAACGAACGCAACTCGCGCCATCCCTCTTCCACCAAGTCCGGATCGAGGATTTCGGGCAATTCCCATGGCATAAACATGCCGCGTCGAAGAAGGTATGCACCCGGAAATGTCCCGCCCAGTTCGAATATACCAGCGTATTTGGGGGAGGTGAATTGCTTGAACAAAGGGTGTGTGACAATTCGAAAACCTTTCCCCAAAAAAGGCACGTGTTGGAAGGGACTGAAGGTTTTAACGGCTCGCGGGATTTCAGTGAATCCCGGATAACCGCCGAGGATTTCGTCGCCGCCAAGACCAGAAAGGGCCACTTTGAGACCAGCGCGGGAAGCAGCCAGACTTACGAAATAAGTGTTAACGCCGTCCGTGGAAGGCTGATCCATGGATTCAAAAAGGCGTTGATAATGGGCCTGAAAATCGTTACGCGAGATCCAGATGGTTTGGTGCCTGGCGCCATAACGACCGGCCACCTGTTCGGCGAGCGACGTTTCATCATTAGGACTACCTCGGTACTCTTCGAAGCCGAGGGTGACAGTCCGCAGTTCGCCGCAATGACCCGCGGCAATAGCCGTGAGACATGTGGAATCAAGTCCGGACGAAAGGAATATTCCGACGGGAACATCGGCGATGAGGTGATGGCGGACGGTATCTTGAGCGGCGTTAGCCACGCGCTCAAGGGCTTCGAAGGCTTTTTGTTTCGGAGCCTGGCGTTCGCCGCCGGCCAATATCTGTGGAACACTGCGGTAAGCGACAAGTTTTTGCGTTCCATTTTGATCGATCCAGAGGGTGTGGCCGGCGGGGAGGGCGCGGATGTTACGGTAAAGAGTAAACGGGTCAGGGATGTGGCCCCAGAGAAAGAAGCCGACGTGACCGGCAGGGTCCGGAGCGGTGTCAATGGCCCGACTAGCAACAAGGGCTTTGACTTGGGAGGCCGCGCGGAGTGTCCGGCCATCGTCGGCAAAGTACAGAGGTTTAATACCAAAATGGTCGCGAGCAAGCAAGAGTCCTTTTTTCTCGTCATCCCAGAGAGCGAACGTGAACATACCGCGGAGGTCTTCCACCATTTGAGGGCCTTTGAGGCGGTAGAGGTGGAGGAGGACTTCGGTATCACTATGGGAGCGGAACTGGCAGCCTTTGGCTTCGAGCTCAGCACGGAGGGATTGGTAATTGTAAATCTCGCCATTGAAGGTGACGACGAGGCGGCCATCGGCGGTGCTCATGGGCTGGGCGCCAGCTTCGGAAAGGTCAATGATAGCCAGGCGTTTGTGGCCAAGGAGGACCGGGGACCGGGAGGGCTCGACGGAGTCTCGCCCCGCCGCCATACCCGGCCACACACCTTCGCCGTCGGGGCCGCGGCTCTGCATGCGGTCGAGCATGCGGCGCATTTCCTGGCGGTTGACAGGAGCGTCCGAACGGTAGTTAAAGATGGCGGCGATACCGCACATTCAAGGGGAAAGTGGTTAGGAGTTAGTGGTCAGGGTTTAGAAAGTGCCGATGAGATAACGCAAAGGCCTCACGCTGAAAAATGCCACGCGGGACAATGATTCGAGGTCCGACGCTAAAACGTCGGTTTCCACCAGACACCGGTAACGACGCGGCCGATAATCATGAAAATAATGACACCGGCGCTCAAAAATAAGATCGTATAAATGATCTCACCGTAGCCCATCATCAGTCTTCTAAAGAAGCGCTTTAGCATCAGTCGAGTTCAGAGAGTATCGTCAATTCGGGCCGTTGCCAATAAGGAAACGTCCGCCACCAAGAAAAACGCGAAGGGCATAAGGCGCCAAGAGAAACATTGTACTGAGTCCATTTCCAGATTTCCGATCAGGTGCGGCGGATGAGGGTGTCGCCGAGAATCAGGAAGTCCATTTTGGTGCGGAGGAAGCAGTCCAAGGCTTCCTCGGGACGACAGACGACGGGTTCGTTTTCGTTAAAGGAGGTGTTCAACACCATGGGCACACCGGTAATTTTCTGAAAGTGTTCGATGAGACGGTGGTAGCGGGGATTGGTCTCACGATAAACGGTCTGGAGCCGTCCCGAGCCATCGACATGGGTGACGGCGGGGATCTGGGCGCGGCGCTCCGGCCGGACCTGAAAAACCTGCATCATGAAAGGGACGTCGTCATCGGTCTCAAACCAGTCCCCGGTGGCCTCGCGCAGGATGGAGGGGGCGAAGGGGCGGAAGGATTCGCGACGTTTAATTTTTTGGTTGAGGATATCCTTCATATCGGCGCGGCGGGGGTCACCGAGAATGGAACGGTTTCCCAAGGCGCGAGGGCCCCATTCCATGCGTCCCTGAAACCAGCCAATGACCTTGCCTTCGCTGATGGCCTGGGCGGTGCGGCCGCAAAGGGTCTCGAGATCGAGAATTTTTTCGGCATGACAATTTTCCGCCTTAATCTGGGCGGCGGAAGCGGCGATGAGCCGGTCAATGCTTTCCGGACTGGATTCCGGTCCCCAATAGGCGTGGTCGAGGGGGGTGGAGGAAGGGGAAGGAGAAATGGATCGGTCGATTGATGGATTGGTGGGTGCAACGGCGGCCGAAGGGCGCTGGCCGTGGAGGTTGTACCAAACGACGTAGGCGGAGCCAATCGCGCCGCCGGCATCCCCGGCGGCGGCGGGG
>JADMIO011113551.1_pt1 | contig 31704 bp, 23 predicted proteins | sample 8958161 | NCBI WGS metagenome assembly JADMIO01 (sample SAMN16585339, study PRJNA669376) | soil metagenome | isolation source: Crop rotation soil | place: USA: Cullars Rotation, Alabama | collected 2011 | reverse complement strand
CCCGCCTCGCGCGAAGGAGCATATCCGCTCGAAGCGGAACAGCCGTTCTTCTGGCGGACGGGAGCGGCGATCGCGGACTTCAACGGCGACGGATTGATCGATCTCGCAACGCATGACGGCGGCACGCGACACCTGACTCTTTTCACCCAATATCGTGACGCAGGTGGCGCCCGGCGGTTGCGTAAGGGCCCGGAATTGAAACTGCTCGACGGCCGCCCGATTGACGATGCGATAGTCGGTCGCAGCGCACATTGGGCCGAGTCATTCCGCGCCGTTGATTGGGACGGCGACGGCATTCCCGACATCCTGTACAGCGTCGGCGGCTCACATCATGGAACGAAGGACAACGGGAGCATTTACCTGCTGCGCAACGCCGGGACGCGTCAGTCGCCGGTGTTCGAGCCACCGCGAACGATGCGATGTTTTGGAAAGCCGATTCGATTCACCAATCACGGCCCGCACCCGTGGCCGTGCGATCTTGACGGCGACGGGAAGCTCGACCTCGTCGCATATTCGGAGTGGAGCACCTACGCATTCTTCAGCCACGCGGCACTTTCGATGAGCGAGAGGCCGAATTGCGAAGTGTCTCTGATTCGAGCGGCCGGCGCGGCAAAATAGATCACTCGTAGCGAAGAACCGAGTGCACGTCGAACGGCTTGATCTTTTGCCGGCCCTGGAGGAACGCCAGTTCGATCATCACGGCAATCCCCGCGACTTCGCCGCCGAGTTGTTTAACCAGGTTGACGCAGGCTTTCATTGTGCCGCCGGTGGCGAGGACATCATCGACAATGAGCACGCGCTGGCCAGGCTTGATTGCGTCGGCGTGCATCTCGAGGGTATCGGTGCCGTACTCGAGTTCATAGCTCATCGAGACGACTTTGAACGGAAGTTTCTTCGGCTTGCGGACGACCTGAAAACCGGCCGAGATCGCGCACGCGACGGCGGTGCCGAAAATGAAACCCCGGCTCTCGGCGCCGACGACGACGTCGATGCCTTTTCCGCGAAACGGATTGGCCAGCAATTCGATCGAAAGCGCCAGACCTTGCGGGTCGGCCAGCAGGGGGGTGATGTCTCGGAACAGGACGCCGGGCTTGGGAAAGTCCGGGATGTCGCGGATGAGCTTCTTGAGGTGGCCGATCGGGTCGTGCATCACCCGAGTCTAAAGTGACCGCTGTCCGGTGGCCAGTGGCCGGTTAGGAGACGACAGGCGCGAACTGCTCGCCGACTGTCGACTCCTGACCGGCCACCGACCACCGAGACGATCAATCACTCAGTCTCGCCCGGATTCATCGTCCGGCGGAGTTTGTCGAGGGCTTCGTGCTCGATTTGGCGAACACGCTCGCGGGTCAGGCCGATGCGCTGGCCGATTTCCTTTAGGGTCATCGGGTCTTCGCCTTCAAGGCCGTATCGGAGCTTCAGGATCGTCGCGCTCCGCTCGTCGATCTCGTCAAGTAGGTGTTCGAGCCGCTTCAGCTGGTCGTTGCTCTCGACTTCGATGTCCGGCCAGGGGTTGTTCGTGTCGGCGACGAGCTCGTTAATCGTCACTTCGCCGTCGTCGGAGCCGCTCTGAGTCGGCGAGCCGTAGGCCTTCACGGCCGAGCGGATGATGCGGAGCTTTTTCGGGCTGAGCTTCAGATGGACCGAGAGCTCATCCGTCGTCGGCAGTCGGCCGAGGCGGTCTTCGAGTTCACGCGTTGCGACCTTGAGCTTGGTCATCATCTCGATCATGTACGCCGGCACATGGATCGGCTGGACCTGGTTGATGAGGGCGCGCTTGATCGCCTGCTTGATCCACCAGCTCGCGTAGGTGCTGAATCGGGCGCCGTTTTCGGGGTCAAAGCCTTCGACCGCTTTCAACAGGCCGATGTTGCCTTCTTCGATGAGGTCGGGAAGAGACAAGCCGCGGTTGCTGTAGTGCTTGGCGATGTTGACCACTAGGCGCAGGTTGGAGCGGACCATTCGCTCGCGGGCCTCGAAGTCGTTTTCGTGGATGATCTTTCGGGCGAGCGCCTTCTCCTCGTCCGCCGTCAACAGCTTCGAGCCGTTGATCTGCTTGAGGTACAGCTGCAAGCCGTTTTGAACAGTAACCGTAGACATTAGCAGTTCTCCCGTCCCAACTCCTATCGGACCATCACACCGCCGGTTGGCTCCGGCGTGTGAGCATTTCACTCGTGGTATCGGCGCGGGATGGGGGGCACTTGGGGTCGGGAAAACGTTGTAGGTCAGATAAAAGCAAAAGGCCGCCCGTTGATAGGGCGGCCTTTTGAAGTTGAATGGATTATGCGGGTGGGGCACCCGCATTTGGGAATCCGGCTAAGCCGCGAGCGGCTTATTCCTCTTCCGAGCCGAACTTGAGGTCTCCGAGGCCACCACCAAGTCCGCCGCCTTCGAGGCCGCCGCGGAGGCCCTTCTTCTCGGACCGAACCGCGCGTTCTTCCTCGCGCTTCTGCTCTTCCTGTGCCCAGGCGGCACGCTTGAGCGACAGGCCAATCTTCCGCTCGTCGCTGTCGACGCGCAGGATCTTGACCTCGACCTCCTGGCCGACCTTGACCATGTCTTCCGGCTTCTCGACCTTGTGGTCGGAGATTTCGGAGATGTGGAGCAAGCCTTCCAGGCCCGGTTCCAGTTCTACGAACACGCCGAAGTTGGCGATCTTCGTGACGGCGCCGCGGACGACCATGCCCGGGCGGTAGTTGGCCGGGATGACGGTCGTCCAGGGGTCTTCCTGCATCTGCTTCAGGCCGAGTGCGATGCGCTGCTTTTCCTGGTCGACGCTGAGTACGACCGCCTGAACGTCCTCGCCCTTTTTCAGGATTTCGGACGGGTGGCCGATCTTCTTGGTCCACGAGAGGTCGGACACGTGGAGCAAGCCGTCGATGCCTTCTTCGATCTCGACGAACGCGCCGTAGTTGGCGATGTTGCGAACCTTGCCGCTGACCACCGAGCCCGGCGGGTACTTTTCCGCCACGCGTTCCCACGGGTTTTCCTCGACCTGCTTCATGCCGAGGCTGATTTCCTGCTTGTCCTTATTGATCTCGAGCACCTTCACCTGGACCTTCTGGCCCTGCGCCACCACTTCGCTCGGGTGGTTGATGCGCTTGGTCCAGCTCATCTCAGAGATGTGCACGAGGCCTTCAACGCCTTCCTCGAGTTTGCAGAACGCGCCGTACGACATGATGTTGACGACTTCGGCCTCGTGGACCGAGCCGATCGCGTACTTCGTCTCGATGTTTTCCCACGGCGAAGCGTCCTTCTGCTTCAGGCCGAGCGCGATCTTTTCCTTGTCCTTGTCGATCTGGAGAACCTTGACCTCGATCTCCTGATCGATCTTGAGCACTTCGCTCGGGTGGTTGATCCGGCCCCACGACATGTCGGTGATGTGGAGGAGGCCGTCGATGCCGCCGAGGTCGATGAACGCGCCGAAGTCGGCGATGTTCTTGACCGTGCCCTTGATCAGCTGGCCGACGGTGATGTTGTCGAGGGTCTTGCGCTTCAGCTCTTCGCGCTGAACTTCGATCATCTTGCGGCGGGAGATGACGATGTTGCGACGCTCTTCGTCGATCTTGAGGATCATCGCGTCGATGTTGCGACCGATCCAATCGCTAATTTCGCCCGGCCGGCGGATGTCGACCTGCGAAGCGGGGAGGAACACCGGCACGCCGATGTCGACGAGCAGGCCGCCCTTGATCTTCTTCGTGACCTTGCCGGAGACGGGGTCGCCTTCCTTCTTGGACTTCATGATGGCTTCCCAGTTGATGATGCGATCAGCTTTGCGTTTGCTGATCTTCACCAGACCGGTGTCGCCTTCGACGTCTTCGAGGAGGACTTTTACTTCGTCGCCGATTTTGACGTTATCGGGTTCGTCGAACTCGCCGCGTTCGAGGACGCCTTCGCTCTTGAGCCCGAGCTCGACGACGAAGTCGTCGCCGGCGACGGAGCTGATTCGGCCCTTGATGATGGCGCCGGGGGAGAAGTCCTGGACTTCATCGCCGCTGACGAGCTTCGAGAGGTCTCCGGCCGCATCGCCGAGCGCGGTCGCAACCGCGGAATCGACTTCGTCGTCCAGAGCACCGAGGGAATTGATGAGATTAAAATCGACCATGAGGGACTGTTAGGGGCGTCACACGAACGTGCGACTGACCCGACCTTGTGTAAGAACGTGGCCCATCTAAAAAGTGGAAACGCCGACGACCACGTTTCGCCGGCGTGCCGATCGTTGAGTGCCGGACGGACCATCCACCCGGCTAACGCGCGAACGGGGCATTGTACTTCCGTGCCCCATTTTTACAACTTCCCGGGGGTTCTTCGGGGTTGGGTTCGTTTTGTTCATTTCGCGATGCGCCGAAAGGGTGCATTTCTGTACATTTCGGTACATTCGTGCACATTCCTGCGCGCCGCGGTGGGTTCGTTTTGCCAAATCGATCCTCGCAACGCCGCGACGAATTTGATCGGGTGGGGCGAACGTTCGCCCCGTCATCCTCGATCGCGACGCGATCGTATACGTCATGATTTGCCCGGCGATATCCCCTGAACAGGGGAGCGCGGCGCGTCGGATGCCCCTCGGAGTTCTCCCGATTGATTTCCGTGAATATCGCGCCGACAATCGCCGGTCTTACGGGAGTTTCCGCCGGTCGTTCTGATGGGGACAGGGAGTTTCAGGGATGGATGACCCCTCGCGGGAACTTTTCAGTCGCAAGGCGTTTCCGGAACTTGCCGCTGTCCTTCGCGCGGCGCTCAAGCCGATCGTCCGGCGGTGGGAAGTGGTCGTCCGAGAGACGCTGCCCAGCGCCGACGAGCTCACGCTCAGCCAAATCCGCGACGACCTGCCTCGCATCCTTGAACACGCTTCGAAAGCGCTGGAATCGGACCGTCCGTTCGAGACACGGAAGTTTGAAGAAGTCGCGCCGACGCACGGCGAGGTGCGCTTTCACCAGGGCTTTCGGCTCGAAGAGCTGATGACCGAGTACAGCATACTTCGGCCCATCGTCCTCGACGAAACGACCCAATCCCTCAACCGCGCGATGACGATCGAAGAAGCCGCCGCCCTCATGGCGACGCTCGACGTTGTCACTCAGCAGACGACGCTCGAATTCGTCGCGCACCAAAACCAGCAACTCCACGCGGCCAACGAGGCGCAGAGCAAATACCTCTCGTTTCTCTCCCACGACCTGCGCGGTGGACTCAACGGCGTGTGCCTGATGATCGAAGTCCTTCGGCGCGAGCTGATGAACGAGGAGAAGTTCAAGGGCTCCGTCGACGACCTCGACATGATGCGGCGGTCGATCTTCGAGACGATCGCGACGATGGACCGCTTCCTGCACGCAGAGCGGTTCAGGAAGGGAAAAGTTCCGTTTCGCCCGGGTCGGGTCAACCTCAAGCACATGCTGATGGAGGTTTCGGCGCACCTTACCTATCAGGCAAAGGACCGCGGCGTCGAACTCGTGATCGATGCTCCGAATGAGTCCGAAGTTGTCAGCGACAAAGACCTACTCGCGATGATTCTGCACAACGTAACGGGCAACGCGATCAAGTACGGCCCGCGAGCGCCGGTAAAAATGATCGCATCGCGGGCTCAAAATGGCGGCGCGTGGCGCATTTCAGTGAGCGACAGAGGGCAGGGCATTCCGTCCGACAAACTCGCCGAACTTTTCGGCACCTTCACCCGAGGCGCCAACACGCAAGGCCAACCCGGCGTCGGGCTCGGGCTCAGCATCGCGCGCCAAGCCGCTGACCTGATCGGCGCGAAGTTGTGGGCCGAGTCGGATGGGAAGACGGGGAGCACGTTTCACCTCGAATTGCCGTCCAAGCCCGTCGAAGTAAAAGCGTGACGTAAGTTCAAGCGCGCACTGCGGCTTGGCATATCGGACAGAAGTGAGTCGACCGCCCGCCGAGCACGATTCGCTCGATGGGAGTTCGGCATTTCCGGCACGGCTTGCCGGTGCGGTCGTAGACGCGGTGGAGTTTCTGAAATCCGCCGGACGCGCCGTCGGCGTCCATGTAATCCCGAAGCGTGCTGCCGCGGTGACGTAGGGCCCGATTCAATGTCGTCTTGATCGCGCGATTCAGTTTTGCGACCTGCGCTGGCTTCAGTTCGTTCGCCGCCGATAGGGGATGGATACTGGCCGCAAATAACGCCTCGTCGACGTAGATGTTTCCCAATCCCGCCACGACGGTTTGGTCGAGCAGCGCGTTTTTTACGGCGCGCGTCGTCGCGTGCAATCGTCGGAAAAGCTGTGCCGGGCGGAGCTTAAGTGGCTCCGGCCCCATGCCGGCATCCGGGAGCGTCTCGCGACCCAGCCACCAGATGCCTCCAAAGCGGCGGGGGTCGCGGAAGCGCAATCTTTCCCGCCCGAGGTCGATCTCCAGGTGTGTGTGCGGCGGGGCAGGGACTTCGGGTTTGACGACGGTCAATTGGCCCGTCATTCCAAGATGCACGTAGAAGCGGTTTCCGTCGTCTAACTGGAAGATGATCCGTTTGCCCCGCCGCGAAATGGATTTGATCCGTCGGCCTGTTAGCCGGGCGGGCAGGTCGGCGTCAATCGGGGTGACGATGTCGCGCCGGACGTGCTTCACCGCGGCGATCCGTTTGCCGACGACTTTCGGCGTCAGCGTGAGCACGACCGTTTGGACTTCCGGGAGTTCGGGCATCGTGTTTTCGTGAAACAGGGAACTTTTCGCCGGGTACCTATACTAAGATGAAAGTGGATTGTCGCGGATGTAAACTGGACGTGGCATCGGGGATGAAGTGCTCGACCGCGCCGCACTGCCTGCCCTCGCCGTTTTCATGATCAACCAACGCACGTTTACGCTCCCGGCTCGCTGACACCATCACCGGGCTCGCACGCCCGCGCAGGAGTTTGTCTATGGATTCGCAGATCGGAATCGTGAAGCCCGAGACGACCAACCTCGGACAGGATGAGCTTGCTGCGGTCGAAAAGCTACAGCAAGGCTACCACAACATGCGGGCCGAACTCGGCAAGGTGATCGTGGGCCAGGAAGCCGTCATCGAAGAGCTCCTAATCGCACTGTTCTGCCGTGGCCATACCCTGCTCGTCGGCGTGCCCGGGCTGGCCAAGACGCTGCTCATCTCGACGCTCGCCAAGACGCTCGGCTTGAGCTTCAACCGCATCCAGTTCACGCCGGACCTGATGCCGTCCGACATCACCGGCACCGAGGTCATCGAAGAAGACAAGACGACCGGCGGGCGCGTGCTGCGATTCGTCCGCGGGCCGATCTTTGCCAACGTCATCCTCGCCGACGAAATCAACCGCACGCCGCCCAAAACGCAGGCCGCATTGCTCGAGGCGATGCAGGAACACCAGGTGACGGCCGGCGGAAAGCAGCACCGGCTGCCGCAGCCTTTCTTCGTCCTCGCGACGCAAAACCCGATCGAGCAGGAAGGCACGTATCCGCTGCCCGAGGCCCAGCTCGACCGGTTCATGTTCAACATCAACGTCGGGTACCCCAGCGAGGAAGAAGAATTCCAGATCGTCCGGCTGACGACCATGAGCCGGGACATCAAGCTGCAGCACATCCTGACGGGCGAAGAAATCATCGCGCTTCAGGAAATCATTCGGAAAGTGCCAGTCGCGGATCACGTGATTCGTTACGCGCTGCAATTCTCGCGTCTCACGCGCAAGGGCGAGGCCGGGACGACGGTCCCCGATTTTGTGAACGACTTCGTCGCCTGGGGCGCCGGCCCCCGCGCCAGCCAATACCTGATCCTCGCGGGCAAGGCTCGGGCGCTGTTGAAGGGCCGCTATCACGTTAGCACGGAAGACATCCGCCAAGTCGCGCTGCCGGTGCTGCGTCACCGCATCGTGACCAACTTCAACGCCGAGGCCGAGGGCATGAAGAGCGACACGATCGTGAAGAAGCTGATCGACTTCATCCCGAGACAGCAGTACGACGAGCTGGATAAGCAGGCGGCCAAGATGCTGAGGGACCAGCCGGCGGCATAAATGTTCGCGGCGTTACGCAGACAGCTTCGCATGCGACCTTGGTTGCTCTGGCTATACGTTGGACTTGGAGGCGCCGCGTTGCTTGTCGACTATTTGGTCACGCGTCATTGAGCGAAAGGTGAGATGCCCGAAACTGGTTCCGACGTTCGCAAATACCTCGACCCACGCACGCTCGCGCGCGTGGGTTCGCTCGATTTGCGCGCCCGGCTCATCGTCGAAGGGCTAATGACCGGCCAGCACCGCTCGCCTTATCAGGGGATCAGCGTCGAGTTCGCGCAGCATCGGCAGTACGTCGCCGGCGACGACATCCGGCACGTTGACTGGAAGGTCTTCGGCAAGACCGACAAGATTTACCTCAAGCAATATCTCGAAGAAACGAATCTCCACCTCATCTGCGTCGTCGACGCCAGCGAGTCGATGGGCTACAGCTCGGTCAGTGCGCCGACCGGCGAAGCGTGGACCAAGTACGACCACGCGACGGCGATCGCAGCGGCGTTGTCGTACATGGCGATTCAGCAGCAGGATTCGGTGGGGATGGCGATCTTCGACCAGCAGCTTTCTCGCTATTTCAAGCCGAGCAACTCGCCGGGGCAGTGGAAGATGCTCGTGAACGAGCTGACGCTCGTTCCGAAGTGGCACAAGACCAACACGGGAAAGATCCTCGACCAGATCGCGGAAAAACTGCACCACCGCAGCCTGATCGTGCTGCTCAGCGATTTCTTCGACGACGTCGAGAACATCAAGAAGGGCCTGCGTCACCTCCGCTACAAAAAGCACGAGGTGATGGCTTTCCAGATCCTCGACCCGAGCGAGATCGAATTTCCGTTCGAAGAGACAACGCTTTTCAAAGGCATGGAAGAACTCGGCGAGATGCTCACCGAGCCACGCGCGCTTCGCGAAGGGTACCTCGAACAATTAAACGCCCACACGGCCGCGCTTCAGAAGCTGTGCCGCGGGATGTTGATCGACTTCACGCGCATGAACAGTGGCGAGGCGCTCGACTCGGCTCTGAGTGGCTTCCTCGCGACGCGCGCGGCTTCGATGAAATGAATTGATGTTTCAGGTCGCACCCTCCATCCTCGCCGTCGGGTTCGTCACCTGGGGTTTTTTTGCCGCCGGTGCGCTGGCGATGGCGATTCCGATCATCATCCACATCCTGAATCGACGCCGGTTCAAGACCGTCACCTGGGCGGCGATGGAGTTTTTGCTCCGCGCGATGCGGAAAAACCGTCGTCGGCTGCGGTTTGAACAGTGGATCCTGCTCGCGACGCGCTGTGCGGTCGTGTTTCTGCTCGGCATGGCCCTTGCCCGCCCGCTCGGCTGCGACAACCCGACGATGGCGATCATGGGCGGCAGATCGGGCATCAGCGTGTTCGTCATCGACAACAGCTACTCGATGGCATACGAGGTCAACCGCCCCGGCGGCAAGACGCACCTCGCCAACGCCAAGCGCATCGCAAAAGAACTCGTCGACCGCGCCGCCCGCGACGGCGGCATCGCCATCGTCACCGCGTCGACACCCGCAAAAGCGGTCGTCGTCCGCCCGAGCTACAACCCGCAGGACGTGAAGGACGCGATCGACCGCATCGAGCAGTCGTATGCCGGCACGGATTTGCCCGGCGCCTTGAAAGTCGCGCTCGACATCGCAAAAGAGTCCGAGCGTCAACCTGACAAGAGCCTGTACCTCTTCACCGACGCGACGCAGAGCGCGTGGAAGGGCGATCAGCAAAAGCTGCTGGAGCAGATCGGCCCGGACGTCGCCAAAGTCTTCCGCGTCACGCACCACAACCTCTCGGCCGGCGAACCGCAGTCCAACGGCGCGATCGTCGGCGTGCGATCGATGGACAACCTCGTGACCAGCAAATTTCCCGCGGATTTTGCGGCAACGCCGCGTGGATACGGGAACGTTTCCGACGCGTCGGTCCAGTGGAAGCTGAACGACCAACCGATCCCCGCCGGTTCGACCGCTTCAGCGGTCAAACTCACGCCGGACAGCGCGGAAGTGACGCAGCGCGCCGTGAAATTCTCCGACGGCGGTCCGCAGGTTTTGAGCGCATCGCTCGTCGGTGGGGGTGTCGAACGGCTCAACATCGACGACACCCGCTACCGCGTTGTCGACGTCGCGTCCGAGCTCGGCGTGCTCATCGTCGAAGGCCGGCAGGGCGTTCGGGCTGGAGAAAGCACGGGCTTCTTCCTGAGAGAAGCCCTCAGCCCGCCAAAAGAGTCCGGCCCTGCGAGCGTCGTAAAAACGAGCAGCTACGTCGCGGCCGAGCTCGTCAGCGTGATCGAGTTCGGCAACAAGGTGCTCGACAACTACGCCGCGGTCGTTCTGGCGGACGTCAGTCAGCTCGCGCCGACGCAAGCCGAGCAGCTCGAGCGATACGTTCGCGCCGGCGGCACGGTGTTCTGGTTCATGGGAGACCAGGTCAATCCTTCGAGCTACAACGACATCCTGCTTCCGCGCAAGCTCATCCCCGGACCGCTCGTCAAGCTCGTGCGCGTCGCGAACAACGAGAAGGGCTACCTGTTCGAATTCGACCCCAAGCGCATGCCTTATCTGCGTGCGTTCGAAAACCAGGAAAACACCGGCCTGGATACGGTCGAGATCTTTAATTACTGGCACGTCGACGTCCCGCAGGACGGCAGCGTGCAGACGATTTTGAAATTTCAGTCGTCAAAAACCGGCGCGACGAGCAAGACGGCCGTCGCGGATTCGGCGCTCACGATTCACTCGCTCGGCGAAGGCAAGATCCTCTTTTGCGCAACGTCGGCGAATCAGGAGTGGACGACGTTTCCCGGAAATCTGTCGTACGCGCCGGTCATGCACGAGCTCGTGTCGTCCACCGTCCGCACCGGCGACTGGTGGCTGAATTTGCAGGTCGGCCAGCCGTTGGTGATTCCCCCGGCGGTGCGGTTCACGGCGACGCCGACGCTGTCAGACCCGGCCGGGCGCCCGGTTGAGATGCGTTCGGTCGCGGCCGATGGGAATTCCACCGCCACGACCTACCGCACCGATCCGCTCGCCAAGCCCGGCGTGTATTCGCTGCAAGTCGGGACCAAGCATTTTCCCGTCGCGGTCAACGTGCCCGACACCGAAGCCGACGTTCGCACCATCCCCGATGGCGCGATCCGCGAATCGCTCGGCGGGATCGACGTCGCGACCCTCGGACCGGAGCTGCCGCCCGAAGCCGCGGTCGCGGAAAGTGGAAAAGATTTGAGCTGGATTTTCATGCTCGCCGTGTTGGGATTGCTCGCCGTCGAGTGCATCATGGCGATGCACTTCGGGCACTACCGGAGAACGGTCACGCAGGCGACGACGTAGCGCATGGATCGCATCTGGGAATTCATCCTCGGCCTCAAGCGCGGGTTCCTGAACCAGCAGGGTGAACTCTCGGTCGGATTTAATCCGAAGTGGCCGGCCGATCCGTACATCGACGCCGGAGCGTGGAACTGGCTGCTTGGCGCGATCGCGCTGTTCGCGATCGGCTACCTCGTTCAGCAACTCCGCAAAGGCCGGGCGCGGACGGAAGGGCAAGCTTGGTCGATCGGCGGCAGCGTTGTCGTATTGACGCTCTTCGTCTTCTCACTGCTTAGCGGAACAATCGCGTTCAACATCGCCCTCGCCGTCCTCGCGATCGCCGTCCTCTTATATGTGTACCCGCGCGAAGGCCGATCGCCGGGCGTGCGCGCGACGCTTGGCGTCGTCCGGGCGCTTCTCCTGGCGTTCGTCATCGCATTGCTGAATCGCCCGGTGCTGAACCTCGGCCAGGATCTCGTCGACCCGTCGGTCCTCGCGATCCTCGTCGATGACAGCATCAGCATGTCGGTCAAAGACGTTCGCGAAGGCGATCCCGAGAACTCGCCGTCGCGCATGGACGCGGTGATCAGTCTGTTGACGGCCAACGACCAGGCCCTGGTTCGAAAACTCGCGTCGCAGCACCAGGTTCGTTTTTACGAATTCGACGGCACTGCCCGCCAAAAAGGCCCCGGCGTCGGCGACGGAAGGGGCGAGCCGACCAAAGAGCCGGTCAACGTTCCCGCCGAGCTGACCAAAGCCGTTCAGTCGCTGAAGGCTGACGGTCAAACGACGGCCGTCCTGCCTTCGCTGGTCAGCGTGCTCGAAGATCTGCAGGGCCAGCGCGTCGCCGGCGTCGTGCTGATCACCGATGGCGTCGAAACCGCCCCGGCCGGCCGCACGGATGAAACACTGAAAAAACTCCGCGATTTTCACGCCAGCATTTATCCCGTCGCCGTCGGCTCTGAAAAAGCGTCGACCAACATCGCGATCGATTCGATCAACGTGCAGGATTCGGTTTTCGTCGACGATCTCGTTCTGATGCGCGTTCAGGTTCGCGGCAGCGGCTATCCCGCGAATCACGACGTCAAGGTCGCGCTCAAAACCAAGGCCGGCGAACCGATCAAGACGCCCGACGGCCGCATGGTTGAAAAGAACGTCAGCCTGCCCGACGACAAACCCGTCGAGGTTGAGCTCTCATTCAAGCCCGACAAGATCGGCACGCTCGACCTGCAGGCGATTGCTGAAAAGCAAATTGGCGAGATCGACACCAAGGACAACGTCCGCCCGGCTCAGATCGCGGTGCTCGACGCCAAGATCAACGTCCTTTACGTCGACGGCTACCCGCGCTGGGAATACCGCTACATCAAGAACGAGATGCTGCGCGACAAGAGCGTCAACATCTCGTGCCTGCTCACCAGCGCCGACCCCAGCTTTGCCCAGGAAGGCGACAAGCCGGAGCCGGAGAGCGGGGCTGATCGTGGCAGCAAATTCCCCGGGCCGATCAAGCGATTCCCCGAGACGATCGAAGAGATGATGAAGTACGACGTCGTGCTGTTCGGCGATGTCGACCCGCGGCAGTTTTCAGACCGGCAACTCCAGCTCATCAACGAATTCGTCGCTCGAAAAGGCGGCGGTTTCGGCATGGTCGCCGGACCGCGATGGAGCCCGCAGGCGTTTCGGGGCTCGCCGGTCGAGGCGATTCTTCCTGTCGGCATCAGCGCCGTGCAGGCCGACACCGACACCGCCGGCGTCATCACCGAAGGTTGGCGGCCGGTGCTCACCAAGGCCGGGGCGGCGAGCAGCGTATTTCGCTTCTTTCCGGACAAAGCGACCAACGAGAAGTATCTCGCCGAGCAGATCGAGCCGCTGTTCTGGTATTGCCGCGGTGTGACGGTGAAGCCCGGCGTCGGCGAAGTCTTCGCCGAGCATCCCGTCGAATCCGGCCCGGACGGGCGGAAGTCGCCGGTGTTGGTGATGGGCCGATTCGGCGCCGGGCGGACGCTCTTTAGCTCGATCGACGACTCCTGGCGGTGGCGGTATTACACGGGCGAGTCGGTCTTCGACACGTATTGGATTCAGCAGCTCCGCCACCTCGCCCGCAGCCGAAAGCTCGGCCAGCGAAAGCTGAAGTTCAACGCCGACCGCGACACCTACACGATTGGCGAGCCCGTCCGCATCGAGCTGAACGTCCTCGACCCCGTCCTCGGCCAGCAACTTTCCCGCGAGGTCGGCGTCGAAGTGAAGGATGATGCCGGGCAGACGGTTCGACGCGAGATGCTTGAGCGGCAGGACACGCCGCCCGACACGTTTGCCGCGACGTTCACCGCCGACCACACCGGGCGGTTTTCGGTGCATCTTGCGGCACTCGGCAACGGCGTCGACGCGCCGATCGACCTGCCGATCCAGGTGATCGTGCCGCGATTGGAACTCGATAAACCCGCGGTCAACATGCCGCTGCTCAAGCAGATCGCCGCCAAGGACGAAAAAACCGGCCAGCCGATCGTGCTCGACCTCGCCGGGGCGGCAAAACTGCCCGACATGATCCGCAGCGCCGCCCGGACGATCCCGATTTTGACCCCGGAACCCCTTTGGGACGCCCCGCTGGCGTTTGTGATTTTCATATTGCTGATCACAACGGAGTGGGTGTTACGTAAGATGTACGGGATGCTTTGAGGAAATGCAGAATGCAGAATATCGAATGCAGAATTTGAAGCCGAATTGATTCTGCATTCTGTATTCATCATTCTGCATTCGACGCGGCGTAAGGAGCGACAGTCATGCCTCCAACGATGCTCATCAACGCGCTCGAAGGATTGCGACGCCGGGTTCGGCTGTTCAGCGTCGCGTACGGCGTCGGCGTCGTGCTGGCGGCGGCGGTGGGGCTTCTTCTCGCGATCGTTCTCGTCGACTTCCTCTTGAATCTCAGCCCGGGTCCGCGCGCGGTCGTCATGCTCGCGGCGCTGGTCGGCATCGGCTACGCGACGTTCCGCTGGGTCATTCGCCCGGCACGCACCAAGATCGGCATCGGCGACATCGCCGGGCGCGTCGAATCGGTTTACCCGCAGTTCGAAGACCGGCTCCGCAGCATGGTCGATTTCGTCCGCGAAGGCGGCGGATCGATCCCCGGCTCGGAGCCGATGAAGCAGAAGACGATCGCCGAGGCGGCAAAGCGCGCCGAAGGCATCGATTTTTCCAAAGTCGTCAACGCCGCGCCTGCGTGGTACTCCGCGGCGGCGGCGGCGGGAGCACTGACGCTGCTCTTCGCACTTGGATTTCTTCTCCCTCGCATCTATGTGACGACGGCGCTTTCACGTCTCGGTCTCGGCGGGCAACCCTGGCCCAAGACCGTCGAGATCGCGATGCTCAGCGGCGTGCCGACGCGCGTGCCCGTCGGGCAACGCGTCGACGTGCGGATGAAGCTTGCCAAGGGCGACCGCGACTCGCGCAAAGCCGTCATCTATTACCGCTACGACGGCGGATCCTGGCAGCAGGAGCTGATGAAGCGCGACAAGGACGGCGTCTACTCCGCCGCCCTCGACGCGCGCCTCGACGCCGCGAAAAACGCCGGCACGCTCGAGATCAAAATGTCGTCTGGCGACGACACCAAGGAGCTGACGCCGGTTTCCATCGTTCCGAGGCTGGACATCAGCCGAATCGTCGCCAACCTCACCGCGCCGGCTTACGCGGGGTCGACGAAAACTTCGGTCAACCTTTCCGAGCGTTCCGCGATCGCGCCGGTCGGCGCCGGTGTCGAGTTGCGCGTCGAATTCAACAAAGCGCTCGACCCCAGCCATCACGTGACGCTGGTGATGGCCGAGCCGAATGCGAAGAGTCCCGACGTGAAGTGGGATCTCACCGGCGGGTCGGTCGCGTCGGGGAAATTCGAAGCCGGGCAATCGATCCGATTCAGCGTCGGCGCGAAGGACCAGGACGGCTTCGAAAACACCGCGGCCCAGCAGTACGAATTGATTGTCCGCGAAGACGGCCTGCCGACGGTGCAGATCGAGGTGCCGAAACGGAGCGAAGAGCGCACGACGACGGCCGCCTTTCCGCTGCAGGCGGTTGCGGAGGACGATTACGGCATTGCGACGGCGCAACTCGTCGTGAACCGCATCAGCGCGGCCTCGGGCTCGACGACGACACAACCGGCAACGCAGCCCGCGGCGGAACTCGCCGGGGCGCCGAATAAGTGGGTCATCCCGCTCGTCGAGAAAGGCGCGGCCGCCCAGTTTGCAACTTGGGACGTGTCGGGCACGTCCGGCGACCGGAAACGCGGACGCATCGACTACCGCTGGGACCTCGGCCTGCTCGCCAACGCCAACCTCAAGCCCGGCGACGTGCTCGAGTACTTCATCCAGGTGAAGGACAACTTCTCGCTCAACGGCAAAGAGCATCCGTTCGTCCCCAGCGGCAAACTTCGCATCACGATCATCAGTAACGAGGCGTGGGCCAACATCGTCAAGCAGGAAGTCGAATCGATCGGCAACGAGCTGCGGCAGGTGAAGCAAGGCCAGGCCCGCAACAAGGCCGAGACCAACGACCTTGCCAAGCAGGCCAACGAGCGGGGCAAGTTTGACGAAGCCGACCGCGCACTGGCCGAGCGACTGGCGAATCAGCAGGGCACCACGGCGTCGCAGACGATGCAGTCGAGCCAGAAGCTCAAGGACCTCATCAAGCGGATGAGCGAAAACCGAAGCCCCGAGGCCGGCGTCAAGCAGACGGCGAAGGAAGTCGCCGAAAAGCTCGAAAAGCTCGCCGACGGCGAAATGCGTGAAGCCGGGAAGAATCTGAACGAAGCGAAGGATAAGAAAGTCGATCCCAAGCAACAGCCGGAAGCGCAGAAGAAAGATGCGCAGGAACGCGCTGGCAATCTCAATAAGGCTTCAGAACAACAGAACGCCGCCGAGGAGAAGCTCCAATCCGCGATGGACAAGCTCGGCGACTTCAGCACGCTCGGCGACATGATCGCCAAGCTCGAAGACATCAAGAAAAAGCAGGAAAACGTCGGCAAACAGTTCAACGAAAACGCCAAGGACAACCTCGGCAAGAAGCCCGAGGAGATGAGCAAAGAATCCCGCGACAAGAACGAACAGCTCGCCAAGGAACAGGCCGACCTACAGAAGAAAACCGAGCAGGCGCTCAGCGAGTTGGACAAGAAGTCCAACGACATGAAGAAGTCGGACCAGCCCAAGAGCGAGGCGATGAAGAACGCCGCGAATGCGGGTTCGAAGGTTCCGCAGCAACAGCAGCAGAACCAGCAGTCGATGCAGCAGAATCAGCAGGCCCAGGCCCAGCAGGCGCAAAAGCAGATCGAGCTCGGGCTGGAGTTGGTGCTGCAGAAGCTGAAGGAAGCCGAGCGGCGGGAGCTGGAGCAGCTTCAGAAGCAGTTGGCCCAGATTCAGCAGTTGCTGGCGGAGTTGATCAAGCGCCAGGCCGGTCACAACATCGACAACCTCACGCTCGATAATCCGAAGAAGCTGACCGACATGACCAAGGATCGGCGCGACGAGCTGATGGACCTCGCCGAGCGGGATGAAAAGAACATGCCGGCGCCGCCGGCGGCAAACGAACTTTCACCGGCCCAGGAAACAACCGAGCGCAACGCGCGCGACGTGGCTGCGATGGCGGAAAAGCTCCCCAATCCCGCCCCCGCGACGAAGCTGACGGCCGCGGCGGGGCACATGGAGCGGGCGATCGTCCACCTGCGCGCCTCAAAGTTGTCGGATGCGTACGACCCGCCTCAGGTCGAGGCGCTGAAGTCGCTCGAAGAGGCGATGGAGATTGTCAGCAAGGACCTTCAGAAGGCGAACAAGGAGCTCGAAGAGCAGGACAAGGAATCGGTCCGACAGGCGTACGTGAAGATTCTCGAAGACCAGAAGAAGCTCGACGCCGAGACGAAGCAGATTCACGGCAAGCGGGCGGCGGATGGAAATCTCCCGCGCGACGTAGGCGTGCGACTCGGGCAGTTGCCCGGCGTTCAAGGCGGGCTCACCGATCGCGTCAACAACATTGGCAAAGATCTCAAATCGCTCAAGAGCATCGTCTACGACTGGGCCAATCGCGAGATCGCCAAGTCGATGGACGATGTGAAGCAGCAGCTCGGCAATCAGTCGACCGGCGAGGTGACGCAGGCGCAGCAGACGAAAATCGAAGAGCAGCTGGCCGCGCTGATCGAGAATCTCAAGCAAACCCCGCAGAAGCAGGAAAAATTCGCGAAGCGTCCCGGCGGCGGGCAGGGCGGCCAGGGCAAGCCCAAGCCGCCTTCGATGCCGACGGAGGCTGAATTGCGCCTGCTCAAGCAATTCCAGCAGGCCGTGAATAAGTCGACGAAGACGATTCACGCCGCCGGCAAGAAAGATGCGAAGGAAACGCTCGCCGTCGGCGGGCGGCAGGGCGAACTGCGCAACCTGCTCGACGAGCTCATCAAGCAGGCGACGCAGGGTAAGGTCAAGCTCGATCCGGAGCCGGACAACAAGGATCAGCTCCCGGAAGAGGCGAAGGCGGAAGACGTCGACAACCAGGAACTCGATCAGGAACTGCTCGGCAACGGCAAGGACGAGCCTGAGGCGGATGCCGTCGTCGACAAGGTGAAGAAGACGGGCGCCCGGATGGCGCGTTCACGGCAGCGTCTTGCGCTCAACAATGATCCCGGTAAAGTCACGCAGATCATTCAGGAACGGATCGTTTTCGACCTCGACGAGCTGATCAAAGAATCCAACCGTCAACAGCAGCAACAGCAGTCGCAGGCCAGCAGCAAGCAGAAGAGCAAGCCCGGCGAGCAACAGCAACCCAAGCCGGGCGAAAAGCAGGGCCAGCAAAACGCCAACAACCAGCAGCGTCAGCCCGGCGACAAGCAGGAGCTTTCGAAGAATCCCGCGACGTCCGACCCGAAGAATCTCGACGGCGGTCCGAAGAACGAAGACCTCAGCAAGACAATCGAGGAGCGCGCCGAAGAGTGGGGCAAGCTGTTTGAACGCCGACGCGACGCCGTGCTCGAAGGCGGCGGGCAGAACGTCATCCGGAAATACCGTCAGTACGTCGACGATTACTACCGATCGCTCTCGGAGAAAGCGAGCCAGCGATGAAGGAAATATCCGGCTCCCTGCGCGTTGCAGTGGCGGCGATGCTCGGCTGCGCGTTCGCGGTTCCCCATCGCGCGTTCGCCGTCGACAAGAAAGACGGCATTGCCGACCGCCCCAACATGGTGCGCGGCGATGAAATCAACGAGAAGCAGCGCGCCTCCGTTGAACGGGGGCTCGCGTGGCTTGCCAAGCGCCAAAAAGAAATGGGCGGCAACGTCGCGACCCAGGGCTATCAAAACCACGCGGCCGTCACGGCGCTTGCGGGGCTCGCATTCATGCAGGCGGGCAATCTTCCCGGTCGCGGGAAATACGGGAAGGAAGTCCAGAACTGCCTCGACTTCATCCTCAGCGCCTGCCAGGAATCCGGCTTGATCGCCTCCGACGTCTCCCACGGCCCGATGTACGGCCACGGCTTTGCGACGCTGTTTCTCGCTGAAATCTACGGCATGACCGGCGACGAAAACGTCAAGGAAAAGCTCCAGAAGGCTGTCCGGCTGATCCAGAAGACGCAAAACCCCGAAGGCGGCTGGCGCTATCAGCCGGTGCCTTATGACGCCGACATTTCCGTCACGATCTGCCAGGTGATGGCCCTCCGCGCGGCGCGCGACGCGGGCATCAAGGTTGAAAAGGAAGTCATCGACAACTCGATCAAGTACGTCCGACGCTGCCAAAATCCCGACGGCGGGTTCAGCTACATGGCCGCGCAGGGCGGCGGCGGGGGCTCCGGATTCCCACGCTCGGCGGCGGGTGTCGCAGCGCTCTACTACGCCGGCGTGTTTGAAGGCGACGACCTCAAGCGCGGGCTCGAATACGTCAAGCAATTCCAGCCGCGCAACGGCGTCGCGCAGCAGAACGAAGGACACTACTTCTATGGAAATTATTACGCCGTCCAGGCGATGTTCCTCGCCGGCGGCGACTACTGGGGCGCGTGGTACCCCGCGATCCGCGACGAGCTTTGCAACAAGCAACAAAAAGACGGCTACTGGGACGGCGACGTCAGCATCGACTACGCCACCAGCATGGCGCTGATCATCCTGCAGATGCCCAACCGCTATTTGCCGGTGTACGCCGGCAAGGGTCCTGGGAGTTAATTTCGGGAATGCGAATGAAAAATGAAAAACAGGCAATGCAAAACCGGTTGATGAAAGCCCGCTCCGTCGGCGTCTTTCATTTTGCATTTTTCATTGCATGTTTTTCATTTTGCATTGTCCCCGCTCGTGCTCAGGACTGGACTCTCAGCACCGCCGATTTCAGGCTCGAAACCGTTTCGCTCCAATCGATTGATGAAAAAGGCGTTCACGTTCTGCCGGCCGGGCAGAAGGCGGAGCGCGTCGTCGCGCCCGAGGCGTTTCTCCAGATCGATCGTGGCGGGGCGGTCGAAGCGCCCGGAAAATCGTCGAAGTTCATGCTCCAACTCCTCACCGGCGACCGCGTCGGGGGAGAACCGGTCAAGGTCGAGAACGACAAACTCACCTGGCGCAACGGCACCGTCGGCGAACTGACGATCCCTCTCACGCAACTGGCCGCCGTCACGAAGGCCGGCCAATCCGCGCCCGATCTCGCCGCGAAGCGCACCGAAGACGTCGTGACGCTCGCCAACGGCGACGCCGTCCGGGGCATCGTCGTGTCCATCTCCGACAAACAAGTCCAGGTGAAGTCCGGCGGGCCGGATGACGCACCGGCCAACGTGTCGCTCGACACCGTCGCGTCGATCACGTTTGCGAGCAGTGGCACGCCGAAGCCTGCAAACGCCGCCGACAAGGCTCGTGCCTATCGCGTGCGACTCGAAGACGGCTCATCGCTCGTGGGAACGTCGCTCACGCTCGCCGGCGACAAGCTTTCGTTCGCCATCGGCGAATCCGGCGCGAAATCCGACGCTCGGCCGGTTCCGCTGGCGAGCGTGTCCGGAATCGAGCAGGTGAACGGTCCCGTAAGCTGGCTCACGTCGCGCCAGCCGGTGGAAGACGTTCAGATCCCATTCGTTGGCGGATCGAATTCAGGCTGGCGGACGCGAATCGACACCGACGTCGCCGGGCAACCGCTCGTCATCGGCGGGCTGATGCTCAAACGCGGCATCGGCGTCCACGCGTACTCCCGCCTCGCATATGCCCTGGACGGCGCCTACAAGGCGTTTCGCACCCGTTATGGCATCAATGACAGTCTGGTGCGGGCGGATGTGACGGTGCGAATCCTGCTCGACGGCAAAATCGTGCATGAAGCAAAAAACGTGAAGCCCGGCGTACTGTCGCCGGTCGTTGTGGTCGAACTCGGGGCGGCCAAGCAACTTGTGTTGGAAGTCGATTACGGCGAAGGGATTGACGTCGAAGACCGGCTCAACTGGATCGAGCCTGCACTGCTCCGGGAAATCCCCAAGCCCCCGGTGGCCCCCGCAGCCACCAAACCCGCCCCTGCGGCTACGCAACCCGCGGCGACATCGACCAAACCGGCCGGGAAATAAAAGAGGGACCGGTGCTCGCCGTAACACCGGTCCCCAAGAAGCCTGCCCGACCGTAAACGGTCGGAGACCCACAGGCTAATTCCCTATATCGACGCGCTTCCCGTTTAACATTAATTCTTTTTGCGAAATTCTCGGACGTAGTGCCGGCGCGCGAGGGTTTGGAGATTGCCCGCGATGCGTATAATCCGCCCGCGATGAGCAGCAGCCCCAGCACGAATCGAGCGAATCAACCCGTAAAACTCGCCCTCGAAGACGGCACCGTCTTCACCGGCATCCATTTCGGCCACCCTGGCACCACCGAGGGCGAGGTGGTCTTTAACACCTCCATGACCGGGTACCAGGAAATCCTGACTGACCCGTCCTACAAGGGCCAGATCGTCACGATGACGTACCCGCTGATCGGCAACTACGGCGTCAACCGCCAAGACGTTGAAAGTAAGCAGCCTCACGTCGCAGGCTTCGTCATCAAGGAGCTGCCGCCCGTCTATTCGAACTACCGGGCCGACATGAGCCTGGACGAATACCTGAAGCAGAACAAGATCGTCGGCATCAGCGGCATCGACACGCGGGCGCTCACCCGAAAGCTCCGGATGGACCGCACGATGCGGGGGATACTTTCCAGCGTGATTCTCGACGACGCCCAGCTCGTCGACCGCGCGCGAAAGGCCAAGGAGATGGCCGGCGCCGATTGGGTGCAGGCGGTGAAGCCGGAAAGGGAATACCAGTGGGACCAGGACCAGGGCGACTGGGGCCTCGGCAAGGTTGAGCGAGGCGACGGCCTTCACGTCGTCGCGATCGACTGTGGCGCGAAGTCGAACATCCTGCGTCACCTCGCCGAGCGGGGTGTGAAAGTGACGGTATTGCCGCCGGACACCACCGCGACCGAGATCATGAAGCACCGGCCGGACGGGTTGTTCGTCTCCAACGGCCCCGGCGACCCCGCGGCGCTGGATTACGCGGTGAAACCCATCCAGGAAGTGCTCGACAAGTTGCCCATCTTCGGCATCTGCCTAGGTCACCAGCTTTTAGGTCGGGCGATCGGCGCGAAGACGTACAAGCTCAAATTCGGCCACCGGGGCGGCAACCAGCCCGTGAAAAACCTCGACACCGGTCGGGTCGAAATCACCAGCCAAAACCACGGCTTCGCCGTCGAGCAAAAGTCCCTCGAATCCAGCGGCGGCGTCGTGACGCACCTGAATCTCAACGACAACACCGTCGAAGGCTTCCGTCACGCCAAGCTGCCCGTCTTCAGCGTCCAATACCACCCCGAAGCCAGCCCCGGCCCTCACGACGCGGCATACCTCTTCGACGCGTTCATCGAGATGATCAAGACGAAGAAGCCGCCGACGGGGAAGCGACTTGCAGAGCTTCAGAAGCTGCGTGACGCATCAGTAACCGCATGAAGCCTGGACGGAAGCTCAACCCTCGGTTGGTTGTCTTCGTGGTGCTTGTAGCTGGCTTGTTCGTCTACGCTAGGTACATCCGCAATAACAATTACGAACGTCCCACGCACTTTGAGCTAGTGATGTCCCGTGGCGTGCGTGCCTTGGACGCGGGCAAGCTGGAAGAGGCCGAAGGTAATTTTCTCAGCGCGGCGGACGATCTACCGTCTCCACCTGCGAAGGACATTCGCCGCGGGATGATTGCGCACAACATGGGAAATGTCCGAGGGCAGCAGCGTCGGCTTGAGGAGGCCGAGTCGCTCTACCGGGAGGCGTTGCGCGAGTTGGATTCGACGAAGACGCGCAACGTCGAGTTGGAGGTCGCGGCAGTCTTGGTTGAACTGGCGTCGGTTCGCCTAGCACGATACGACCCCACCGAGGCCGAGTCGCTCATTCAACGGGCGATTGAGATAAACGAGCGTCTTCTGGGTAAGTCGAGTTCCATTGTGGCGAACAATTACCGTGCTCTTGCCGGCACGCGCCTCATCGCCGGTAGGCCCGGTGATTCCGTCTCCGCGGCTACCCGGGCCGCAGAGATTGACGGGTATATCGACAGCATCAGGGACCGAGAACACTGATCGCGAGCGACGTTGCCACAGCTATTACTCGGCAACGCAACAATCTGCTCGGAAGTATCACGAAGCGATGAACCACATCGCGCTTGTCTCGTTGTTCGCGTTGACTTGTTGCATATCTGAAGTCCGAGCCGCGGAAGCGCCGCCTGCGGACAAGCCGGTGACATGCTGGGTCCAAAGCTCACTCGTCCGCGTTTACCCGGCTTCGAAGGCGCCGGAGAAATCTGAGTCGCTGCGTATCCCGGCGGCCAGGAACGGACGGGTTTCGTTTCAAGCTTGCGTGCGGAGCGAGCAGACGCACGTGTTGCACGTGCGTTGTGACGTCACTCCAGATCCCGAACTGAAGCTCCAGGTCCGCCGTGTCGGCTTCGTGCCGATGAGTCATCATACGACCGACACGCCGGTGGATGATCTGGACGGGCGCGGGTTTATGCCGGGTCTCGTGCCCGATCCGCTTTTCGCCGAGCAGGTCAGTGCACTTGGGCCGGGAGAGACGCAGCCGTTTTGGATCTCCGTTCGCATCCCGGCGGATGCGAAGCCGGGGCCGCACGCGTTGAAGGTGAAGTTTGATCTAGGCGACAAAAAGGTCGAAGAGCTCGCCGCGACGGTCGACGTTTCAGAGCTTGTCATCCAGCCGCGCAAGGATTTTCCCGTCACCCACTGGTGGCGGCCGGAGGCGATCTGGGATTACTACAAGACGGGCATGTGGGAGGACGAGAAGCTCTGGACGCTGATGGAGGCGTACCTGCGGAATTACGTCGATCACGGCAACGACGTCGTCTTCGTCCCGCTGTTCTTCAGTCGGCGTGAGACGTTCAAACGTCCGTCTCAGCTTCTGAAGATCACGTCGCCGACGCCTGGAAAATATGATATCGACTGGACGCAGGCGCAACGGTTCATCGATCTCGCGCGCAAATGCGGCATCGAGCGTTTCGAGTGGCCGCACATGTGGATTTACTGGGGCGTGGAAAACCCGATCCGCGTCTACACCTGGCAGAGCGGCAAGGCCGAGATGCTTTGGCCGCCGAACGAGCCGGCGACCAGCGAGCGGTATCTGACGTTTCTGCGGCAGTTTTTCCCGCAGTTCCACGAGTTTTTGAAGAAGAATCAGCTCCTCGACAAGTCGTATTACCATCTCTCCGATGAGCCGGGCGGCGATCAGCACGTTGCCAACTACAAGCGTGCCCGCGCGGTGCTCGACGAGCTTGCGCCGTGGCAGGCCGGGCGAATCATGGACGCGTTGTCCGACATCCGCTACGGCCGCGAGCACCTCACCGACATCCCGATCCCGATGGTCAACGCGGCGGGCAATTACATCAAAGAAGGCATCCCGCACTGGGTGTATTTCTGCTGCGCGCCGCGAGACCGATGGCTCAACCGGTTCATGGACACGCCGTTGGCGAAGGTGCGAATGAGCGGCTGGACGTTTTATCACCTCGGCGCGAAGGGCTTCCTCCACTGGGGCTACAACTACTGGCATTTTATGGAAACCGAGCGGGTCACCGACCCGTTCACGATGTCGACCGGCGGGGCGTGGCCGGACATCCCGCACGGCGATCCGTTCGTCGTCTATCCCGGGCCCGACGGGCCGATCGATTCGATCCGTTGGGAAGTGTTTGCCGAATCGCTCCAGGATTACGCGATCCTGCAGAGCGCCGGCGTGAAGCGCGACGATCCGATGTTTTCGGACGTGAAGAGTTACGCGGACTTTCCGAGGGATTCGAAGTGGATTGAATCACGCCTCGCGAGCGTGCTCAAACTCGAAGGAACCGCTTCGAAGTAAGTAATTTCGCTCACAACCCTTGCGACTACTTGCACTGCCGTGTTAAGACGCGGTGCAGGCGGGCCGATAGGCGAAAAGTGGGGAGACGTAATCTGTACACAGGGGCGGGGATGCGTCGGCGGCGTGGTGGCGTGCTGATCTACGCGATGGTCGCGATGACCGCGTTCATCGCGGTCATTTCACTGTCCGTCGATTTCGGCCGCGTCGCACTGACGAAAACCGAGCTCACTTATGCCGCCGACTCCGCGGCCCGCGCCGCGGCGGCCAAGCTCGTGAGTGATCCGAGCAACGCGACCAACTACGCCGTCTACACCGCGGGTCTCAACAGCGCCAACGGGTCATCCGTGGTGCTCGTTCCGGCGTCCGACATTACCTACGGCTACTGGAACGACACGACGAAGGTGTTCAACGCCGGCTCAACGCCGACGAATTCCGTTCGTGTGATCGCCCGGCGGGTGTCGTCGCGAAACACCGCCGTCAATCACGTGTTCGCGTCGCTCCTGGGACGGACTTCGACGGACGTGAGCGCGACGTCCATCGCGGCGTATCTCACCGATCCGGTGCCGAACTCCGTGACGAACAAATCCAACCCGTGGCTCGCCGGCATGCCCGCCGGCACGACGGCCAACTCTTACGACTCGGCCCCGAGCGCGTCGCCGACGCTGCTAATCAACGGCGGGCTCACCGCCGGTCAATCGCTTCAGTTCGCGGCGACGGGCGCCACGAGCAACCAGGACGGCGTCGAATCCGCTTACGAGCCCGACGGCAACCTGAGCTGGATCATCCACAACTACGGCGGCGCCGAGAACGGCATCGCCAACGTGAAAGCTCCGATCAGCGCGTTGATGGGCGTCTTCTTGAGCGACGCCCAGCCGAACACCACCGCGGCCCCGGCGTCGCTGGATTTCACGACCGCGGCGAGCCGCGATTTCTCTTCGATCTCGCCCGCGCTAAAGCAACCGTTCTTCATCGGCGACGCCAAACGCGCCAACGGCGCACAGCAGAGCTTCGTGATCCCCGCCGGCGCCACCCGGCTGTATGTCGGCTCGATGGACGGCCAGCAGTGGAGCGACAACGGCGGCGGTTTCTCCGTCACCGTCACCAACGGCGCGACCATCTACCGCATCGCCACCGTCAAGTAGCCTCGATTACGTGGCGCGATTAGACTTCGCGGCATGATCGAGCTGTCGCCAGACGAATCTCGCGTGCTGGGGGTGTTGGTCGAAAAGGCTTTCACGACGCCGGACCAGTATCCGCTTTCGCTGAATGCCCTCACATCAGGCTGCAATCAGAAAAACAACCGCGATCCCGTGTTGAACATGACGGATGATCAGGCATTTGACGCGCTGGAAACGCTGCGCGCCAAAGGGTTGGTGATTCGCATCGAAGCCGGCGCGGGCAGTCGCGTTCATCGATTCCGTCACAACGCGATGGACACGCTTCACGTACGCGGCGGCGAGCTTGCGATCCTCGCAGAACTGCTGCTTCGCGGCCCGCAAACCCAAGGCGAATTGCGAGGCCGGGCGTCGCGAATGCAGCCGATGGATTCGCTGGATGTCGTGCGAGACATGCTGCGGGCGCTGAGCGAGCGCCCGGAACCATTCGTGAAAGAATTGCCGCCTGCGCCCGGCAGCCGGGCGGAGCGGTACGTGCAGTTATTGTGTCCGGATTTGCACGACGTCGAAGGCGGCGCATCGCCAACTGCGCCAACGACTCAATTAGCCGCCGGCTCACCGGCGGTCTCGTCATCGCTTGCCGAACGCGTGTCCAGATTGGAATCGGAAGTCGCACAGCTTCGTGAGACGCTCGAACGCCTGCAATCGACGCTCAACCCCACGTCTTCACAATGATCGTGTCGTTTTGCCCGCCGAAGCCGAAGCTGTTGGACATCGCGGCGGTGAGGCTCGCCCTGCGCGCCTTGTTGGGGATGTAGTCGAGATCGCACTCCGGATCGAGGTTTTCCAGATTCATCGTCGGCGGGAGCATCTGGTCGCGAAGCGCGAGCACGCAGCAGATCAATTCAACAGCGCCCGCGGCCGCGATCAGGTGACCCATCATCGATTTGATCGAGCTGACGGGAACCTTCTTCGCCTCGTCGCCGAACACCTGGCGGATGGCGTTGGTCTCGTTGCCGTCGTTTTCGCGCGTGCCCGTGCCGTGGGCGTTGATGTAGCCGATGTCTTTGGGCGAGAGTTTCGCGTCGGCGAGCGCTTCGCGCATCGCGACAACGGCCCCTTCTCCGTCGGGGTGTTGGTCGGTGATGCGGAACGCGTCCGCGGTGGACCCGTATCCGACGATTTCCGCAAGGATCTTCGCGCCGCGTTTTTGCGCGTGCTCAAGCGTTTCGAGGATGACCATTCCCGCGCCTTCCCCGAGGACGAACCCGCCGCGGCAGTTGTCGAACGGGCGCGACGCCTTCGGTGGATCGTCGTTCGCGGTCGAAAGGGCGGTGAGACGGTTAAATCCGGTCACGCCGAACGGGTGGATCATCGAATGCGCGCCGCCGCCGATCATGACGTCGGCGTCGCCTCGGCGGAGGATTTCCGTTGCTTCGCCAATCGCTTGGGTGCTTGCTGCGCACGCCGTGAGGCAATTAAACGCCGGCCCACGCGCGCCGCTCAGCAACGCGAGATGGCTCAGCGGCATGTTCGGCTCCTGCTCCAACTCGCGCGTGACGTTCATCAACTCCGTCGCGAGTTGCGCCCACTTCACCGCGTCGATCGCGCCTTCGTCTTGCTTCCAGGCTGACAGGTTTGCAGTCGTGAACGCGTCGAAATCGAGCGAGCCTTCGCCGGAACCGAGATAGATGCCGACTCGATCGAAGTCGAGCTTCGACCGGTCGAGCCCGGCGTTCTCCATCGCCTGTTTGCAAGCCGCGAGGGCGAATTGCGTGTTTCGGCCGGCGCCGGAGTGCAGTTCGACCGAATCCAAGTGCTCGGCGAGGCGGAAATCCTTCACCTCGGCCGAGATGCTCGTCGGAAACGTGCTTGCGTCGAAAATGCTCGTGCGCGAGATCCCCGATTCACCCGCGAGCAAGCGCGGCCAGACCGCGTCGATCGAATGGCCCATCGGGGTGATCCAACCCATGCCGGTGATGACGACTCTTTGCATTGCTGTTCCGATTCGTGCGATTGGCGCTTGACGTCAGATGCGCTTGAACACGAGCGCGGCGTTCTGCCCGCCAAGACTATAGACACTGCTGACCGTAACGTTCAACGTCGCATCGCGCGCTTCGGGCTTGAGGTTGAGCGACTGCCCATCGATCGCTTTTTTCGTGTTCACCGCGCCGGGGATTTTGCCGTGATGCAGCGCAAGCACTGCCGCTGCGGCATCGACGCCACTTCCGGCCGCTAGGTTGCCGATTTGAGCTTTGATCGGAGCAAGGGGGAGTTTCGCGAGATTGGCGCCGAAGACGGTCTTCAATCCGGCGAGTTCCGCGCGATCGTGTGCCGGGATACCCAATCCACACGGCACAAGCATGTCGACGGCGTCAGCGTTCACCTTTGCGTCGGTCAGCGCGCTATTGATCGCCCGGCTATAGCTGTGGCCCTTCGGATCGGGCTCGGTGATGCGATACGTGTCCTGGCTGGCGCCGAAGCCGACCAGTTCCGCGTAAATCTTCGCACCGCGTTTATTCGCGTGTTCGTACTCTTCGAGGATGAAAAGCCCGCCGCCCTCGGCGGTTGCGGTGCCGTCGGCGTCGGTGTCGAAAGGTCGCACTGCCGTCTCCGGCGAATCGTTGTGCGATTCGGTGCAGCGCTTCAGCAGGATCTGCCGCATGTGGCTCATCGGCACGACCTTCGTCTCCGCGCCGCCGCAGATCGCGAGGTCGGCCGAGCCGCGTTGGATCGTGCGGAACGCCTCGCCGATCGCGAGATGACTGCTCGCGTCGGCGCAGGTAATCGTGTTGCTCGGACCTTTCAGCTCGTGAACGATCGTCACGTGGCACGCGAGCATGTTGGGCAGGTACTTCAGCAGCCAGAGCGGCGTGAGCTGGCTCATGCCCTCTTTGCCCCAGCGCTTGAGGTCTAGCTTATTGGGGTTCTGCTCCGATCGGGCGGCCGACAGGGCACTCGTAAGTTCGTTAAGGTCGACGCTGATGAGTCCCGCGCCGATGTTGCAGCCGAACCGGCGCGAATCAACGTTCGGCGTCTCGGTATAAGCCTTCGACTGAATCCCCGCGTCCTTGAATGCGTCATCCGCCGCCACGACGGCGAGCTCGATGTCGCGGGCCATCACCTTCGTCGCTTTGCGATAGCTCTTGGGAACGAAGTCGCCAATCTTAAACGCTGGCACTTCGCCGGCGATCTGGCAGGAGAACCCGGCCGGGTCGAACGACGCGATCCGCCTTACGCCGACTTGTCCGGCGAGCAGGTTGTCCCAGAACGATTTGCTCCCGATGCCGATCGGTGAGATGACGCCGATGCCCGTGACGACGACTCTTCGCATAGCGTCCATTCTAGAGCGCAACCCGCGAATCCGTCTTGTACGTCTTCAAAAGCTCGGTGAATTGCTCGGTGAAGACGAAATTATGCTCCGGAAACTTCAACCCGGCCATGTTCTGATCGATGTGGCTGAACATTAATTCGATCTCGGCGACGAGTTCGCCGTTCGCGACCGTCACCTTGCCCTCGATCGACGCGCCTTGCTCGTTGAGCTGCGAAATTGTCGCGGAATATTGAATCGTATCGCCCGGCCGCACCAATCGATGAAACGTCGCCTTGCCGACTTTCGCTAGGATGACCTTCTCGGCGAAATTCCGCGCTTCGCCGACAAGAATACCGGCCGTCTGGGCCATGCCCTCGACGATCAGACTGTGCGGCACGATCGGAAATGCGGGATAAAGGTCGTGAAGGTGCTCTTCCGCGAGTGAAACGTTCTTCACCGCCGTCGCGGACGTGCGAGACGTGAACTCCGTGAACTTGTCAATCCAGATCCAACGCATGAGCAGTTGGTAGTTCGTAGTTGGTCGTTGCCAGCAAAGCCTTCACTGGCAACTGGCAACTAGCAACTACTAACTTCCTCAAGCATTCAACCGTCGATCCAGATAATCCACGATGTCGCGCACCGCGAACAAGTCCGGAATCAGGTTCGTATCGCGGGTCGATTCGAGCTTGCTCAAATCGGCGTGGGGCATGCGTCGACGCACCTCGGCGAGACCGGAGTCGGTCAGCTTGTTGTCCTTGACGTAGCTCGGGTCGAGGTTTTCGGGGAACAACTCGCCGCGGGGGATCGTGAACTTCTTGCTCGGGTCGGTCGTGAACGCCTTCTCGAGCCGAAAGCTGATGTCGAGGAAGTCGATGCTCTCAGCGCCGAGATCCTGCCGCAGCGAAGCCTCCGGCGTGACTTCGTCGTCATCTACGCCGAGCGCATCAACCAGGACTTCCTGGACCTTCTTGAAGATTTCGTCTTTTGAAAGTGCCATTTGCGTCACAATCCTTTGTCTTCCTGTCACACCGCTGTCGCGGCCACCGACGACTGTGCCTGCAGCACGTCCCACCGGGCCTTGGTGTGCGAGCGGATCCGTTCGTCCAGATTTCCCAACTCCGGCTGCTTGTCCGCAAGGTCGAAATAAGCCAGTTCGACCCGCGCCTGCACCGCCAGCGAACCGTCGCCGACGAACCCGCTGGCTTTGAAGCTCGCGCCGCCGGCGGTCTCTTTGTTGAATTCCACGTCGACGCGGAGCGAATCGCCGGGCGCGACGAACGTGCCGTACTTCACGTTGCGGGCTTCCTTCAGCACCGCCATCGTTTTGCCAAACGACGTGCGGTGGTGCAAAAGCCAACCGGCCGCCTGCGTGATCGCTTCGAGCATCATCACGCCGGGCAGTACCGGAAACGTCGGAAAGTGGTCGGCGAGGTATTCCTCCGCCAAGCTCACATACTTCACGGCCACCACGCGCTCGGGCGACAACTGCTCGATTCTGTCGATCAGGTTAAACTTCACGCGCGCGACCGGCCCTGACAATTCCCACGTCCAACGGCCTCGAAACTGCGGGTTTTAATGGTGGGAAGGGGGGTTTGCAAGGCGGCGGGCGATATCATATTGCAAAACGGAAATCTCAAAATTGAGATTTCCGTTTCGCAATTCGATGCGAATTCCGCCCCTCATTGCTCTTGCACTGCTGTTTCGTACTTCACGCCATCGGGCACCGGCACGGGCACGGTAACGGTGGTCCCAAAGTCGCCGGCCGTCCGGGTCAGGGAATCCACCGCGACGAACGACGTGAATGACGACATCAAGCCGTACTCGAGCGCGACTTGGCGAACTTGACCCGTGACATCCGCATCGTCCGCCATCGCGGCTTCGTCCGCGAGATTGGCGATCTTCATCCGCGCCCAAACAGCCCGGAGGGCTTCGGCAGGTTGTTTGGTCGAATCGAGTCGAACAGGAACCTCGACGGTTTGAACTTCGTTGCCGACGCGACCATTGATTCGCACGGCGGTCTTGTCGGCGTCACCCGAAAATTTGCCCGTGATGATGACCGGGCGGCCGACGAAAAGGTCGGGAATTTCTTTGGGGAAGACTTCGGACACTTTCATGTCGCCCCAATCGATCTTTAAGTCCGTCAGCGCCGGCCGACGGATGCGGTCGTAGAAGCTCGCCATGATTGGCGTGGCGTCGTCGTTGAGTCCGAGATACGCGACCGCGCCGCGGCCGTTGCGCGCGAGGCCGTCGAGCAGATAACGGTTGGGCGCGTTGCCGACGCCAAAGCTGAAGACCCGCGCGGGGCCGAGCGACGATCTTACGGATTTGAGGACGTCGGCTTCGTTGCCGATGTAGCCGTCAGTCAGGAAGCTGACGAATCGGAGGCGGCTCTCATCGTGCGGAAAGTCGAGCGATTCGCGAATGCCGTCGAGCATCATCGTCCCGCCACCGGCTTGGGTCTGATCCATGTAAGCGAGCGCGCGCCGAATGTTTTCCGGCGTCGCGGAAACCGGCCGATCGCTCATGCGCGACGTGCCGCTGGCAAACTGCACGATCTGGAACGTGTCGTCGGCGTTCATGTGCGTGAGCGCGTACCGCATCGCGTTCTTCGACTGCGCGAGCGGCTTTCCAGCACAGTGGGATCCGAAGCTTGGAATTCACGTGACTTGAAGTCGCG
>JADMIO010806514.1_pt1 | contig 31707 bp, 30 predicted proteins | sample 8958161 | NCBI WGS metagenome assembly JADMIO01 (sample SAMN16585339, study PRJNA669376) | soil metagenome | isolation source: Crop rotation soil | place: USA: Cullars Rotation, Alabama | collected 2011 | reverse complement strand
CTTTCCCAAGGCTCAGCAAATTTTTACCTTAATGGCTCAGTTCGCCGACTACGGGTTCAACCGAAGTCATAGCGTCGCCTACGCTTATCTTGCTTTTCAGACTGCCTATCTAAAGGCGCATTTCCCGGAACATTTTTACGCGGCCGTGCTTTCTAACGAAATCCAGGACACCGCCAAGGTCTTCAAGTATTCTAACGAATTACGAGGCCAGGGGATTCGCCTTCTTCCCCCGGACGTCAACGAAAGCATGGCGGTGTTCACTCCTCTCAAAGGAGCCATCAGATATGGTTTGGCCGCCATTAAGGGAATCGGGCAGTCGAGTGTTAACGCTATAATTGAAGCGCGTGAGGAAGGAAAGTTCCGCTCTTTCTTTAATTTTATAGAGTGCGTTGCGCAAGGCTCCATCAACAAGAGGGTTTTGGAAAGCTTAGTGGCAGCCGGGGCCTTCGATTCTCTTAATGCCAAACAGCAACCCATTGCAAAGTTTCGGGCGTGTTTATTTCATGCTGTAGATACTGCGCTCGCGCGTGCGGCACGAGCACAGCGCAATAAGTCACGAGGTCAGAACGATCTATTTGCGGCCCCCGCAAATGATCATTCGTCTGAAATAGTTGATGAGCCTCTCCCGGAAGGCGCTTCTTGGACTCACACACAGTTGCTCGCCGCCGAAAAGGGCGCGCTCGGGTTTTACATTTCAGGGCACCCATTGGAAAATTACTTAGAGATACTGGCTGAATTCAAGTCCACTACGGCTACTGAATTGGGTCACATCCCGAGCGGAAGTAAGGTGTACGTTGGGGGGCTTGCGACTAACCTACAAATTCGGACGACGAAGACCGGAAATCGCTTTGCTTTAATGAGGCTAGAGGATCAGACAGGCGGCGTCAAATGCGTCTGCTGGCCGGAAGTTTTCAGTAAGTTCGAAGTTAATATACAAGAAGACGCTCCCGTCTTGATAACCGGTAAGGTCGAAGTCACGGATGACGGGGCTGCGACTATTATTGCCGAAGAGGTGGCTCGTCTCGAAGAGGTTCTTCAACGGAAATCCAGAGGAGTGGTCGTTAGACTTCCAGGTGCTAAAGACGGCTTACTCGATAAAGTTTTTGGTATCTTGGATAGCCATCGTGGAGACTGCGAAGTAATGTTGGACATGGTTTTGAATGACGGGGTGTTAGTGCGTTTGCGTCCGCACGGCGCATTCCGCGTCCAAGGCAGTTTAGAACTGGAGAATGCTTTGCGCGGACACGGCTGTCAGATTGAGTGGCTGAACATTTCAATCTAAGCTACAAAAAAGAGTAGGCTTAGGTATCCACGATGTTCGATGCGTGGGAGTTATTATCATTAAGACGGGCTGGCATAGATGAATGGTTAAAGATAAGGATCAAATTGCTGACGACTCGCAATCTACTTCCCCTCCTAATAGCGCCTTTGAGCGTGTGCGGCTTGCTCGTCACTCGGAGAGACCTTACACGTTAGATTTTATTGAAAGGCTGTTCGAGGATTTTACCGAAATTCATGGGGACCGCCGTTTTGCGAACGACCCGGCAATCATTTGTGGTCTGGCTAATTTCGGTAATATCCCGGTTGTGGTCATCGGGCATCAAAAAGGGCGGGACACAAAGCAGCGACAGTTTAGAAATTTTGGGATGCCGAAACCGGAGGGCTATCGGAAAGCGCTACGCGCGATGAGACTAGCCGAGAAATTTGGCCGTCCTGTGCTTACTTTTATAGACACTCCGGGGGCGTATCCTGGGATTGATGCCGAAGAACGAGGCCAAGCGGAAGCGATAGCCTATAATTTGCGCGAAATGGCTAAATTGCAAGTGCCCGTGTTGGTTACTATCATAGGCGAGGGAGGGTCTGGAGGTGCACTGGCAATAGGGGTGGGCGATCAGGTGTTAATGCTCGAGAATGCGATTTATTCGGTAATTTCTCCGGAAGGCTGCGCCGCCATTCTATGGAAAGATTCTTCGCGGGCTGACCGTGCCGCGGAAAGCCTGCGTCTAACAGCTAAGGATTTACTTGAAGTAGGGGTTGTTGATGTAGTTGTTGAAGAGCCAGCGGGCGGGGCGCACATTGATCACGACGAGGCGGCTAGAATGCTGGAAAAGATCCTCAAGGAGAGATTATCAGCGGCCGTCAAAGCGCCTTCGGCGCAGAGGATGGTTGAGCGCTATCGAAAGCTGCAAGAATATGGGAAGTGGGAAGTGCTCAGATAATTTTGTGATGTTCTTTGACTAAAAGAAAAATAAGCTGGTGATGTCGGCGCGCCGACATCACCAGCTTATGGCCTAGAAAGGAATGTCATCGTCGGAAAGGTCGGCCTCGGCGGGCGAATGATCTGCTGAGGCGGGTTTACCTCCGGTATAAGGGGCCTCGTCACTGCGACCTCCGCCTATGAACTGCATGTCTGTGGCATGAACTTCAAGGGTGTACCGTTGTTTTCCGTCTCTGTCTGTCCATTCTTCAAGGCGAAGCCTTCCTTCGATATACACGGGACGGCCCTTGGTCAGATATTGCGAGGCGGTTTCTGCCTGTCTGCCCCAAAGCGTAACCCGAAACCAGGTTGTGAAGTCTTGCGCTTCGCCAGCGCGGTCTTTACGTTTTTCGTTCGTTGCAACGGTAAAACTACAGACCGGGGTTCCTTGCGGTGTATATCTTAGCTCCGGGTCGCGTCCCAAATTGCCAACAAGTATAATTTTATTAAAAGACATGAGTGATACAACTCCTTAGGTTTAGAGAAAGACAAGAGCGGACTGATACTACTAGCGTGTCCGTGTAGGGTCAAGTTTTAATTGATTTCATTTTACTTGGAGTTCAGGTTTCACTTTAAAGGTAAACTCTCACCTTCGGAAGTCCTTTATGTTAAAGTGTCTTAATATCTTCAATTTCGCAGTGGTTGATCATCTACGCGTCAATTTCAAGCCGGGCCTTAATGTATTGACAGGGGAGACCGGCTCGGGCAAGAGTCTTATTGTAGATGCTCTGAGTTTGCTGATAGGCGCGCGCAGTTCGCCGACCCAAATCCGAACCGGCGAGAATATGGCCTCCGTTGAAGGAGTTTTTCAAATTGATTCAGGTAGAGAAAAAGAGATTCGATTTGTATTAGAGGAACTCGGCATTAAAAAAAACTCTGAATTGGTTGTCCGCAGAGAGATTTACGTGGCAGGTAGGAACCGTATCTTTATCAATAATCAGAACTCGACAATAAGTGCACTTAAGAAGTTACAACTATTTCTTGCAGATATTTATGGGCAAGGTGACCAGCGTTCATTACTCACGCCAAGTTCACATCGTGGACTACTGGATCATTTCGGGGGATGCACAGCTTTAAGGAATAACCTGAAGCAGATTTTCCTGCGACTAAGATCGACAGAGAAGGAGTTGAAAGAGCTTGTCGGAGACAGCAGCGAGCGAGATCGCTTGAGAGATTTTTATCAGCACCAACTGGCCGAAATCGAGACCATTAACCCTCATGCAGGTGAGGATACTGATTTATTAGCCGAGAGAAAAATACTAGCGAATGCTGAGAAAATCAAAGACTTGTGTTCATCGGCTTACCAGGATTTGTATGAGAGTGATGAGAGCGTCCTTACCAAGCTTGCCACGATTAGGCGGCAAATTGAAGCCGTAAGTAGCTATATTGAAAATGCCGAAACCGTCTTGGACTCTCTTTTATCAGGAGTCGCTTCTTTAACAGATGTGGCTGAGACACTGCGAAAGTATACCTCAGGCATTAAGTATTCGCCCGCCAGACTGACCGAGGTCGAATCCCGTTTGGCAGACCTGGAAAAGCTTAAACGTAAATATGGTCGAGGTTTAGAAGGCATCCTTGAGCTAAAAGATGAACTTTCGAGAACAGTCTTGCGGTCGGATGATTTAGCCGAAAGGGTAGACACTTTAAAAACGGAAACAGATTCCTTGCGCCATAAATATATAGAATACGCAAAACAATTGACAGCCTGTAGACGTGCGGCGGCTCCTATTCTGGAAGAAAAGGTCATGAGCGGTCTACAGCACCTTGCGATGGGGCAGATAAAATTTTTGGCCTCTATAGAAACGTCCAATTTGGAAGATGATGAGCTGGAGCAAGAACCGTATCCGATGGCGGTTGCAGAAGACACAGGCGCGGCACCCTTCTTTTCGCAAAACGGCGCTGATTATGTGGAGTTTTTGTTGTCCACGAACCCGGGTGAAAGTCCAAGACCTTTAACATACGTGGCTTCGGGCGGGGAACTTTCCAGATTAATGCTCACCCTACGCACCATCAATCAAGAAGATTCGATGGTCGGGACTGTAGTCTTTGACGAAATAGACGTTGGGATTGGCGGTAGGGTCGCGGAAGCTGTCGGCCAGAGCCTGAAGAAGCTTTCGGCAGAGCGCCAAGTATTTTGTGTGACGCATCAAGCCCAGATTGCTAAATTCGCTGATCACCATTTTCTGGTCACAAAAATGGTTGAAGGCGAGAGGACAAGCACAAGTATTACAGGCCTTAAACGGGAGGAACGCATCAGCGAGCTGTCACGCATGATCGGGGGCGACGAGAGGGCCTTGAAAACACGTGAAGCGGCGGAGTGGCTACTTGAAAATGTAAATAACACGGCAGGTGTGCGGTCTAAAAATAAAGGGTGACTATCTGGCATCACCTGCGGCTAAGGAAGAATCACCAAAGGTGATGATTTTCTGTTACACTCAGCGCCTGTGGAATAGACCGAAAGTTGAACTGCGATGAAGGCAAGTGTTTATATAGAAACTCTGGGGTGTCAGATGAATGTGGCCGACACGGAGCGTGCGGCCACCAAGCTGCGCGAAGCGGGTTACAGCCTGTCTGTCTCTCCCAATTCGGCTGATGTGGTCATCTTTAACACTTGTTCGGTGCGTGCCCGCGCGGCTCAAAAGGTGTTCACAAGGATCGGCGAGGTCAGAAAGGCGAGGGCTGGGAATGATCCGAAGATAGGCATCATGGGGTGCGTGGCCCAGCTTGAGGGGGAAGCTCTCTTCGATCACTCATCCGTGGTAAATCTTGTGGTCGGGACGAGGGCCACGGACCGGCTTCCTACGTTAATCGAGAGGTCGCTTGAAGGCCAACGGAAAACTATAGATTTAGGAGAGCGGGCCGAGGGGGAAGAGTGGAGCGTATCGGTCGTTGAGCGGCATTCACCTCACGTAGCATTTGTGCCAATCATTGAAGGCTGTAATAAATTTTGCACCTACTGTATCGTCCCGTTTTCGCGGGGCAGGGAAAAAAGCCGACCTGCGACGGAGATTATCGCGGAAGTGAAGCGGCTGCGGCGTGAAGGCTATAGGGAAGTTCATTTGATTGGCCAGAACGTGAACAGCTACAGACCTAGGATAGACACCGGCTTGGAAGGTTTTGCTGGAGTGACGCCGTTTTCCAGACTCTTGCGGGCGGTCGCGGCCACCCAAATGGAGCGGATTAAGTTCACAACCTCATTCCCAAGGGATTTTCACGCAGATATCGTGGCGGCCTTGGACGAGAATAGCAACCTTTGTGATTGGGTGCATCTGCCAGTACAATCCGGCAGTAATCGCGTGCTGCGTGCCATGCGCAGAGGTTATAAAGTGGAAGACTATTTGAAACGAGTTGAGGCTATAAAAAACGCTCGGCGAAGGCTTTCACTGACAAGCGACATTATTATTGGGTTCCCTGGTGAGACCGCCGAAGAGTTCGAGGCGACAATAAGATTAGTCGAGCAGTGTCAGTACGATGGGCTTTACATCTTCAAGTATTCCGAGAGGCCAGGAACTCGGGCTGCAGCACTCGCCGATAATGTTTCTAAGGCGGAAAAGGCTGCTCGATTTTTAGCCCTAGAGACTCTCCAAAAGAACATCCAAAAGCGTATTTATGAAGGGTATGTTAGCCGGCAAGTCTGCGTGCTCGTGGAGGGCGAGAGCGCGAAATCTCAATTTGACGTGACGGGCCATTCGACATGCCATAAGATCGTAAATTTTCCAGGAGATACTTCGCTAATCGGCCAAGATGTGCGTGTCAGAATAACGGCTGCGAAAGCAAACAGTCTGTACGGAGTGTTAAGCCAGAGCTGAGATCACGTTACTTGAAGTGATGGGTGAGGTCATGCTATGGAAATCGAAGTTAAAATTCGTGCTTTAATGATGGATCCCAATAGCGGCACTCCCATCATAATTCTTAAGGACATCAATAGCGAGACGATGCTGCCGATCTGGGTTGGGGCATATGAGGCCAACGCAATTGCGCTTGAGATAGAAAAGATCGCGCCGCAACGCCCTATGACACATGATTTGTTGAGAAATTTGATTATAGAGATGGGGGCGCGCGTCAACAGGGTTGTGGTTACGGAGCTGCGTGACAATACCTTCTTTGCTGTAATTGAAATGAGTACGAATGACGGGGCGACCTTGATGCTAGATTCACGCCCTTCCGACGCGATTGCTCTTGCTTTGCGCGCTGATTGCCCGATATTTGTTGACCTGGAAGTAATTAAGGCTTCGCGTAATACCGTCTCGGGGGAGCAGGAGGGGGCGGAGGGCGAAGAGGCCTTCGAGGAGGAATGGCCTGATGTTATCGGTGAGGCCGGAGATCTTCCGATGTAAGGTGGTTGTGGTTGCAAGCCGGGGCTGGACTTTATTTATCCCATTTCTGGGGTGAGTTTTCGGGCTAAAACGTATGGTTATTGCAATCGCGAATCAGAAAGGTGGGGTAGGGAAGACGACTACGGCCATCAACTTGGCTGCGGCTTTCGCCAGACGCGGGAAGCGAGTTCTTCTGCTTGACTTAGACCCTCAGGGTAATAGTTCAATCTCTTTTCTTGATCCTCAAACTGTAGATCTCTCGGCTTACGAGTTAATGATGGACGGCCTAGACAATTTCGAGAGGGCCGTTTATCACACGTCCGTCAAGGGACTGGACATCATTCCGGCTCGCATCAGCCTGGCTAAAATCGAGTCCAAATTGGTAGGCGATTTCGACGCGCCATTTAGGTTAAAGGACCGTCTGGAGTCTCTCCGCCCGCTTTACGATATTATAGTCATAGACACCCCGCCCACTTTAGGATTGATAACGGTTAACGCGCTCGTCGCTGCCACGCATGTTTTAATACCCATTCAGTCTTCTTATTTCGCTCTGGAAGGTACGGACGACCTGCTGGAAACGATTGAGAAAGTAAAGGCTCGCCCGAACCCTAACTTACAGGTGCTGGGGGTTCTCGTGACATTGCACGACAAAAGAACCACGCTAGCCCGTGAAGTGTTCGAGCAGATAAGGCGCGTGTTCGGCCCTAAAATGTTCGAGACGGTCATAACGAAGAGTGTACGGCTCGAGGAGTCGCCGGCTTATAAGGAATCCATTTTCACGTTCGCGCCGAGTTCTTCGGGCGCAAGCGAGTACGCGAAACTCTGCGAAGAGGTGATCAGCCGTGTCTAAGAGAGGATTGCCATCGGGATTGCGTATGCGCCACGACGCGCATTATGTGGAGGAATTGGCGCAGCACCGGCCCACGCCTGTAGGGCGTATGATTGCGCTGGACAAGCTTGACCCTAATCCAGACCAGCCCCGCGTTGAGATAGGCGACTTGACCGACTTGACTGAGTCAATCAAGGAGAAAGGGGTTTTGGAGCCCCTATTGGTCAAGCCCTCTAGAGTCAGCGGGCGCTGGATGATTATTGCGGGTGAGCGGCGTTGGCGGGCCGCTCGTGAGGCCGGAGTGCGTGAAGTCCCTTGTATTGAGATGGATGTTGATGACCGGGCAGTGGCTGAGATCGCATTAATAGAGAATATGCAGCGCAAGGATTTAACCCCCTGGGAGGAGGCCGATGGCTTACGGGCTTTGTGCGAGCGGTTCGGTTACACACATGAGGAGGTGGCTCGCAAGGTAGGGAAGAGTCGTAGTACTGTTACTGAGGCACTCTCTATTGCAACTATTCCGGAGGACATTCGTGACCGATGTCGGCGCGCCGACATCGGTGCGAAAACCCTCTTGTTGGAAATCGTCAGGCAGCCTGACGAGGAATCCATGCGACGCCTTGCTGAAGAGATTGCCTTGCGGGGGATGACTAGAGATGACGCCAGAGCTTCTAGGCGCTTGCGAGTGGGTAAAGGCTCTGCCGGTAATTCTCCTGCGAAGCCCTATACATTTCGATACGTATCGCCTGGGAAAGAGTTCAGGCTTGTATTGCAATTTCGCAAGACGGAAGTCGAGCGCCACCAGATCGCGGTCGCCCTTCGTGAGGCCGCCGAGAAGGTCGAAAGGGAAAGCCAGTAGGCTTTGTTGGGTTATGTGCGGGTCCGATAACGCCCTGGTGGTGATAACCGGGGGGGTGTTATTGACGGATTCAGGAGCGTAGGGATTGCTTTCTCTTTCTTTCGTTGGCCGCTCGTTTCTGTAGTGATTTCCCCCATCTTTCGAGTGTTGGTTGAAGTGGCTTAAAAAGGCGTGAGCGAACCGTGTGTTGGCGCTCATGCCAGATGCGCAGATATTTTTCCGTATATGCCCTGACCGCCGATTCGATTTGTCCACGCTTGATTGAATGTCGTAACGTCAAGTAATAATGCTGGCCGGTCAAGGAAAAAATAATTGCCGCCAAGTTGCCCTTGAAGGATAGTCTGGGCATTATTCGCTTTAACAGAGGCTTGGAGCGGGGAAGCAACACTCCGGCGGCTATCTCAAGCCAAGCGGCTTGCGCCCCTTGTTTGGGGTGATACAGTCCGGGTAAGTCTGTGCGCTGTTGTAAATGCTTAACGCGCGGATCATTAATACTGGTAACCAGCTTAATTCTTTCCACGCCGCGCAGATGCTCGCGGGGGAGGCATTCCAAAATCTGTTCAATTTGATTTTGGGTCTTAGCCGGAAGACGCACGTTTTCCTCGACCTCAATTTTAATTGCCATAAAATTCACCTAGGATACACACTTTAGGGGATTGCGATAAATAGGTCAAGAAACCCTTTTGAAGCGCGCCAGCTGGGTCTGATAATATATATTACGCAAACCGTCTCCTTGCTGGACTTGCTGGGCTGGACTTGCTGAGTTATGTTTCCTTCTGGGCCCGCTTGCGTCTTAGATCTGCGGTCCTTGACACCCCTGGCTATAGACTGTTACAGTACGCGGTCTTTTTGCTGTGCATCTTCAACGCTATACAAGGAGCCGAAAAGGTTGAATTCCGAAGGAAGTTATCTGTTCACCTCCGAGTCTGTCACGGAAGGACATCCAGACAAGATCTCTGACCAAATCTCTGATGCTGTCCTGGACAAAATTCTCGCGCAGGATCCGACTGGCCGGGTCGCTTGCGAGACCTTAGTCACGACCGGCCTGGTGGTCGTCGCTGGTGAAATCACCACTACCGCAACTATTGATTTTTCAAGGGTTGCACGTGAAACAATTAGAGAGATAGGTTACACGCGTGCTAAGTACGGATTTGATTGTGATACGTGCAGTGTGCTGTCTGCGGTCGGAACTCAGTCTCCAGACATAGCCATGGGCGTGAACACCGGCGGGGCCGGCGATCAAGGATTAATGTTCGGCTTCGCTTGTAACGAAACGCCGGAATTGATGCCCATGCCCATCCAACTCGCACATCAACTGACCAAGCGCCTCTCGGAAGTCCGTAAATCCGGTTCTCTTCCCTACCTGCGCCCGGACGGAAAATCCCAAGTGACCATAGAGTACAGGGACGGCCGTCCCTTCAGGGCCGAAGCGGTCGTCATCTCCTCCCAGCACGATCAGAATGTTTCGAATGAGCAGCTGCGGGCAGAGATATTGGAGAAGGTGATAAAAGCTACAATCTCAACAGAGCTGTTGGATAATAACACAAAGTATCACATTAACCCTACGGGCAGATTCGTGACCGGGGGGCCGCAGGGTGATGCCGGATTGACAGGTCGCAAAATCATTGTAGACACTTACGGCGGTTACGCGCCGCACGGCGGAGGGGCCTTCTCTGGGAAAGATCCCACGAAAGTTGATCGTTCAGCAGCATACATGGCCCGATATGCGGCAAAGAATATAGTCGCCGCAGGCTTGGCCGACAAGTGCTTGGTACAATTAGCGTATGCCATAGGCGTGGCAGATCCTGTTTCCGTTCTGGTAGACACAGGAGGTACTGGGCGACTCAGCGAGGCCAAGCTGGCAAGCCTGATTCGTGACCATTTCAGCCTGACTCCTAAAGGAATAATCGAAGATTTAGAGTTGCGCCGCCCCATCTATAGACGGACCGCCGCTTACGGCCATTTCGGTCGTGACGAAGCAGGCTTCAGCTGGGAGGAGACGGATAAGGCTGAGGCATTGCGCGAAGCGGCAGGCGTCTAATCTTTTACCTCCCAATGGATTTTAAATAATCACTTCAAAGGGGACACCTTAAATGTCTGCAAGCCGGTCGTTTGATTACGACATAAAAAGTATTGAGTTGGCCGATGATGGGAAGCGTAGGATTGAGTGGGCCGAACGCGAAATGCCCGTCCTGCGCCTCATACGGGAAAGATTCTCGGAAGAGAAGCCTTTAAAGGGTGTACGCCTGATAGCCTGCGCGCATGTCACAACGGAGACGGCTAACTTGGTTAGGGCCCTGCAAGCTGGCGGGGCCGAATCCATCCTCATCGCCTCTAATCCCCTCTCCACGCAGGACGACGTAGCGGCTTCTCTGGTCAGAGACTGGAACATCCCCGTCTTCGCGATTAAAGGCGAAACGACCGAGACCTACAACAGGCACGTACGCACCGCGCTGGACTTTCACCCAGAAATCATAATTGACGACGGCTCGGATGTCGTCGCGACTCTGCTCAAAGAGCGTGGGCCACAGGTGCAGGAAGTGATTGGGACTACGGAGGAGACGACGACGGGCATTGTGCGGCTGCGCGCCATGGAAGCGTCTGGGGTGCTGACGTTTCCCGCCATAGCCGTGAACAACGCCCAGACCAAGCACTTTTTTGATAACCGCTATGGCACTGGGCAATCCACGCTCGACGGAATCATACGCGCCACGAACGTGCTACTCGCGGGAAGGACCTTGGTGGTTATAGGCTATGGCTGGTGTGGGAAGGGCGTAGCGCTGCGGGCGCGCGGGATGGGCGCCAACGTGATCGTCACGGAGATTGACCCCATTAAAGCCGTCGAAGCCGTTATGGATGGCTTCCGCATTATGCCCATTATGGAGGCCGCCCAGCAGGGCGATATCTTCGTCACGGTAACTGGCAACCGCCACGTCATTGACAGTCGACACTTCGACCTAATGAAGGACAGCGCCATTGTTTGCAACAGCGGGCACTTCGATCTGGAACTGAATCTGGTGGGCTTGGCAGAGATGTCCGCCCCGCCCACTCATCTGAGACCCTACGTCGAGGAATATACCCTCAAGAGGACGGGCCACAGAATCATCGTTCTGGGCGAAGGACGATTGATCAACTTGGCCGCAGCCGAAGGGCACCCCGCGAGCGTCATGGACATGAGCTTCGCAAACCAGGCCCTCTCCGTGGAATACCTGATAAGCAAGAGGGGGGAATTGAAACCGGGCGTGCACCTTCTCCCACAGGAGGTGGATACAGAGATAGCTAGCCTCAAATTGCAGGCCCTTGGCCTTTCCATTGACACGCTGACGGCGGAGCAGTTGGAGTATCTCTCCAGTTGGGAGACCGGCACTTAGAATTTATTGGATTTGCTGGGGGGGGTTAGGTGCGCGTGCGGAACAACAGGTAGAGCCCCGCAGCGGCGAAGACCAGCACTGGTGACCATGCGGCCACCAGTGGCGGGAGAAGCCCATATTCCCCCATCTGCTGAAAACCTCCGGACATGGCCCAAAAGCCGAGGGGAAAGCACCCCGAAAGGCCCCGCATACTTTTTCTGCAAGGCGACTTCGTAGGGCGGCACGCCCCCGCCGCGACGCCTGACCGTCTTTATGTAATCGCTTAAAGCATTCGCGCTTAAATGCGAAGGCTTATCCACGGCCGGCTTAAACACCTCGGGGGGCTCAACCCGCGACAGGCTCGTTTCTTCCTGCCTGCCCCAGCCCTCGCCCTCCAGGCCAAGCGACACCTCGTCGTGAAGCTCTGCCTGTCCGGCGCCTGTGCTCGCCCAACCTGCGGAACGGCCGGTCACTATTTTTTGCAGGTGTATACGATCAGAGTCGAACTCGTAAACCACCAGATTTTTCAAGGAATCCGGCTCCTCGTACTGGTAGGAGTAGAGCCTCCCCGTCTCGGCAGACGCTAGCCACTGCCTATCAAAGTCAACGGTAGCACGCGCTACCCCACCACGAATTTGTGCCCTCAAAGCGTCTTGCCGCAGATTCGCCTGCGGCATCACATGCTCCTGGATTAGCCAAAAGCAGCCAGCGACCACTGCCGTGAAGATGAGTCCGGGCAACATCAATCTGTAAGCGCTCTGCCCGCCCGCCCACCAGGCAATCGCCTCTTTGCGCCTGGCCATCAGCGCGTAAGTCGCCAGCACAGCGAGCAGAATGCTAGCCGGGAGGAGTTGGACGCTGACCAGCGGGAGAAGAAATAGCAGATATTCGCCGACTGTTCGAAACCCGACCCCGCGCATAATGATAAACCGCCACAGTTCGAATAGCGTGAAGACCAAGAAAATCAAGATCAGGGAGGCGAATGCTACTGTAAAATTCAACGCGATGGCCCGCAGGACGCTCATGTCCAGCAACCCCGGGAAGCCCAGCCAGCGAGCGTCGCGCGGCTCGACGGGCGAGTCCAGCCCCCTCGTCAATGCAGGAGTTCTGCGCCGTAGCCAGGCCTCCCGCACCATCCCCAACACACTCCAGCGGCGCGCCAACAGCAGAAAACCGCAGCACACTGTGATGAAGGACGATAGCCAAGCTCCCAGAAAAGGAGGGACAGTCCCGGCGCGCGCCATCTGCTCGCCGGCCAGCATAAGCAGATAGTAGACGAGCATCACCAGCACGGAGAGTAAGACACCCATCCCGCGCCCCCCTTTTCGGATGCTCATCCCCAGCGCGGTCCCTAAAAATGCGAACAGCAGCGGCGATAACGACAGCGCCAGCCTTTTATGCAAAAGTGTACTGGCTTCCCTGCCCTCCGCCCCGCCCTTCGCGGCGGCGTAGGCCGATAGCGCGCGCAAGCCCATTTCGTTCGGCCCGGCCTCCAATTCGTCCCGCCGTATGCTCTCCAGCAGCCTCTTGCGCCCCGTCTCAAGCACGATTCGCCACTGCTCCAAATGCTCCGTGGCGTATTGGCCCCGCCCCCACTCGTCCATCTTCGGCAGCGAGGTGAGCACCACGTCGCTTAAGACCAGCTCTGACTGCTCCCCGGCAGAATCTATACGGCCCGAGCGCGCCGTCACAATTCGGACGGAGCCGTCCTTCATCTCCGTGTGCAGGAAGACCCGCCCCCACTGCCCGCTGTCCCTGTCCCCGTCGCGCACGTAGATGACGTAGACAGGGGAATCCGCGCGCCCTTCGCCCTGGGCCCCTATCACGCTGAACGAGCGCGGCTCGACGGGCGAGTCCAGCTTGTAGAGGGCTGCGCGCGCGCCCACGCGCCGCAGAGAGCGCGCCGCCCCCGGCGCCATCTCCAGGTTGACGTAAAGCGCCGCGCCCGTTAAGAGCGCCCCGATCAACAGGACGGGCCAGAGCTGCTGCCACGTGCCGACCCCGGCCGCTCGCATAGCTACCAGTTCACTGTCGCTCCCAAGGCGGCTGAATCCTATCAGTATGCCTGTCAGAAGCGCCATCGGTAGCGTGAAGACCAGCACGTTCGGTAGCAGCGAAAGCGCTAAATCGAAGACCATCCCAGGCGGGACATTAGCGCCCATCAGTAGCTCGCCAAAGCGGCCCGCCTGCTGTGTGAACAGAATGGCTGTCAGGAGAAGCAGGGAGAGCAGCAGGTATGGGACGACAGCCCCTATGATGTATCTTTCGATCAGCCTGCTGTTGATCCGCATACAGTGTAAAATGTCCGGGAGGTTGAAAACCTTATCGGACTCGCCAGTCGTTCCGCCGAGCTGACAACAATTATCTCTTTGTTCCCTTAGCCCAAAGCCGCGCGGCTGCGTGGCTGGCGTTCCAGTATGCGCCCTATCAGGCCCTGCGAGAGTTCGGCCAGCTCGCCCAGCACTGCGGCGCCCGAGTCGCGCGTGGACTGAGCAAAATCGCGCGGCGAGAGGCGCTGCGCCTGGCGCAGGTGCTTGTACGCGGCCCTTGAAAAATCTTTCCCCAGCCGGTTGCTGCAAAGGCCACAACGTGCACGCAGCTCCGCGTTGAGATAGACGTGCGGCTCTTCACTCAAAGCCTTCCCGCAGTCTGAGCAGGCGCGCATGTCCGGCAGAAAACCGCCTAGCTTGAGCGTCCAAATCTCAAAATAACGCACGAGCGCTTGCAAATTCTCCGGCGCGCTCGCCAGCGCCTCCACGACCGCCCTCACCATTCTGAAAAGTTTTTCGTTGGGCTCCTGCGGCGGCGCGAACTCCATCACCAGCTCGCTCATGTATGCCAGCACCGCGACCGTCTCGCTGCTGACCGCTAAATTGAAAAACGAGCGTATGATCTCTACCTGCCGCAGCGAGGCCAACTCGCGCCCTTCCTTCTCGTAATAGGTCAGGGCGATAATCGTGAACGGCTCCAGCCCCGCGCCGAACCTGCTCTTCAGACGCCTGGCCCCGCGCGCGACCATCCTGACCACACCCGCCTGCCGCGTCAGACAGACCATGATCTTATCCGCCTCGGCCAGGTTATATGTGCGTAGGACTATGCCCTCTGTCTCAATTAAGCCCACTGGTTTATTTTAAAGAGATTCTGAGTAAAGCTGAAGAGGGACGTTATCGGACGCCGCCGGCAATTAGAGTGGGAGAAAGTAGAGGAGCCACGCTAAGGCCAGGCCGATTCCCATAAATTCCGCGAAAACCTTCGCGCCGTACAGGAGCCTCTCGCGCAAGCCGTCCCTCGCCACGACCCCAAAAACCACGGCCACAATCAATGCGAAGAGCGTCATCACCAAAAAATGGATCAAGGTTTCCTCCCGGCTGCTATGTCGAAGGCGTCCAGCATAGCCAAATAATTGAGCAGTCCCGCCACAAGCAAGAACGTGTTGCCGTACTCAAAGGTCGCGAGCTTAGCGTATTCAGCCGCGTCCGAAAAACCAGTCCTGCCCGCCCAGCACAGCAAGTAGAGCACCCCTGTCCCCAGGTTGGCGATCATAGGCGGCAATTGCAACAACTGCGAAGAGCCTTCGCCGCCTCCGCCCAGGCCGAACAGGTGGCCGCCGAATAAAAGCCCTATGACGAACATCCCGCAAACCGCCGCCGCAATCACCAACCCGCGGACCCACCTTCCTTGCAGGAAATGGCCCGCCCCAGGCACGGCCCACGCCGCGACGCCCATCCACCACGCGCTCGCGGGCGCTTTCACCCCCGCCAAACCTCTTCCCTCTTTAGCCGCCAATGCTCCCTCCAACAACACAAATTTATCTCAGCCTCTGCCAGTATAGCCCTCGCGCGTAGCGACCTCGTAGTCCCCGTTCAAAACCAGCACGCGTACACGCCTGTATTCCCCTGTCCCAGCGCGCGGCTGCGGCTTATACGTGATTATATACTGCGTACGCAACTCCTCTGCTATCGCCTGGTAAGCCGGGACCAAATCCTCGTCCTTGAGCGGGAAGAAGATCCTGCCGCCTGTGCGCGCCGTTAACTCCTCCAAGAGCTTCTCCGATTCGTCAATCAAGCCCAGATAGCGCGCAATCTCACGCGGGTCGTAGCCGCTGAACATTCTGCTCAGCTTAGACTTGCCAGTCTTCTTCTCCAACTCCGCGCGCAGACTCGCCGTCAGGCTCACCACGTAGACGCCCGCGTCCACACGGCGGACTGCATTCAGCGCGTCCGCGAAACTGGCGCGCTGTTTCTCCGCAGTGTCCAGGCCATCCGTCAACAAGATGATTATGCGGCGGCCCTCGACTTTACTCAACTGTTCACGAGCCGCAAGGTATAGCCCGTCATAAAAGGTCGTGCGCAAGCCCGGATGGTAGCGCCAATCCAGGGACTTCTCCAGCGTGGGCAAGCTCGTCGCAGGCGTCCAGTCCTGCAACAGCTCTACCTTGTCCGCGAACTGCACCACGCAGACCTTATCTTCCGCGAGCAGCCCCTCTATGAAGCGCTTGCCTGCCTCGCGTATGAACTTCATCTGGCTGAAGACGCTGCTCGATGCGTCCAGCAAGAGAACTATGTTGGCCGGGACGCGCTGGCGGTTGAAGCTGGCGATCTCCTGGCGTACACCATTATCGAAGACCACGAACCTTTCCTGCTTTAACCCGCCCACGGGCACGCCCGCCAGGTCCCTGACCGAGACCGGCAACAAAATCTCCTCCGTCTTGATACGCAAGACATCGTCGTCCTGCGCCTCTGTGGGCTCCAGGGTCCTGCGCCCACTCTGCCCGCGCGCCTCCCACCCCGCCTGCAAACAGACGAACATGACCAGCAGGCAGACCGCCTGGGCCAAAAAGCGTACAGCCCACACGGCAGCCGGAAACTTCAACCCTCGACCAAAGCCTAAAACCATAGATGCTTCTCAGATGCGCACGGAGCCGGCGCGGTCACTTCCCCTGCCCTCAAAGATTTTCTGAGCCCGCGCGAGGCGCAATTCTCTCAGTCTCGGAGCCCAGCTTAACGACCCCGCGCCCCCTCTTCTCTTTCAGAATGTTCCTGAACTATTCAACCTTAAACGTTGGCGTCAAAGAGAGAGTCCCCAGATTTTTGTAGTAACCGCCCCGCGCGCACGGGCGGCACAAGGTGGCGCCGTCGGCTCCCACCGATTCGCGCCCGTCGCAGACCCCCTCGCCGCATACGGCGCACGTGACGCGCGCGCGTGGCCGGCCCGGCGCGTCCATCTTGCCGTACTCAACCTCCACGCGCTCCGCCCTGAACAACTCGGCCTCGTCTGCCTCCCTGTAGGCGCGAAACTGCCTCTCCTTTTTGCTCTCGATCTGGGGGTAACGCTCGTCGGCCAAGGCGCGCGACTCGTCCAACGCGACGACCCGCACGGCCTGACGAGTCTCCGTGTTGAGAAACGTCGCCGCGACCTTCCCGTAATCGAAATACTTCAGACTGCGACGGCCGAGCCTGACTCCCGTGACGGCCCCCACAGCGTCCGCCATGCAGCGGTCTATCTCCACCCAGACGATCAGCTTCTTGCGATCCGCCCCGCGCGGGTCTGAGACGCCTACGAGCCTGCAACCCAGTTGCGCCATGCGCACCCCCAGAAGCTGCCCTGCGCACAGATGCCCGTGCAGCCGCCCGCACTCCTCCAGCAATTCGTCCAAAGACTCCTTCAAAACCCTTCTCCTCAGTAAAGCAGGAACTGCTCGCGCAGCGCTTTGAACTTCTCCAGCTCGGCCGTCCACGAATCCGCTATGCTCTGGATAGAGTCGCCACGCTCAATCGCCGCGCGCAACTTATCCGTCCCGGCGATCACGTCGAAAGGATTCTTGTCGTAAACGTATTCATATGGCGGCTCCTTCCAGCGGAATTGGTCCACGTAGAGATCGTACGCCACTTTCACGGTCGCCACGCCGGCGATGACAGGCTCGAACACGCTCCTGTCCGTGACGTGTATCTGCACGCCGCCGCAGGTCTGGCGCGCGTGCTTCTGGAAAGTCGGCTGGAAGCCGCACGCGCGGAAATAAACCCCTTGCAAGTTTAGTCCGTTCAATTGCCGCGCGTACTCTTCAGGCTCTATGTAAGGCGCACCGACCAACTCGAAGGGCTTGGTCGTCCCGCGTCCCTCCGACAACTGCGTCCCCTCCACGTGGACCGTCCCCGGAAAGACCGTCGCAGAGTCTAGCGTCGGCATGTTCGGCGACGGCATTACCCAGGGGGCGTCCGTCTCGTCCAGCCACAACTCGCGCGCCCACCCGTCCATCGCGACGGTCTCCAACTCGCAGCCTATCCCGAAATGCTCGTTGAACAGCCGCGCCAGCTCGCAGACAGTCATCCCGTGGCGCGTCGCTATCGGAAACTGGCCCACGAAAGAGGCGAACTCGGGCTCAAGCACTGCCCCAGCTACCTGCGCGCCGTTGACAGGATTCGGGCGGTCGCAAACGATGACGCGCTTGCCCAGGCGCTTGGCGACGCGCATGCAGTTGGCGAGCGTGTAGACAAAGGTGTAGATGCGGCAACCCACGTCCTGCATGTCGAAGACCAGCGCGTCCACCTCAGACAGCATCTCATCCGTCGGCTCCCTGGTCTCAGAGTAGAGCGAGTAGACTGGGAGGCCAGTCTGACGGTCCATCCCGTGCGCCGTCTCGATCATGTTGTCCTGCACGTCCCCGCGTATCCCGTGCTGCGGGCCGAAGAGTGCCGTCAGCTCTACCTCCGCGTGCTCGTGAAAAAGGTCCGCCGCGTGTCTGAATTCGTGGTCAACTGATGCCTGGTTGCAGATCAGGCCAATGCGCGCGCCCTTCAACCGCTCGCCAGCCTCACTCAACAATTTTTCCAGCCCCAGCGCTACCCTCACCCCTTTGCCGCTACCACTACTACTGCGCGCCGCGCCCCGTTCGCTTTGAGCATAAGCAAGACTCATCGTTTCAATTCCCCCGATCCTTATTTTCTCAATCAGAGATCTCAACCGGCGTTATCGGACTCGGCCGGACCGCCGCCTTCCGCACCGCGTTCGCGTAAGTGCGCGTGGCTTCCACGAAGCTGCCGAAGATAGCCTGCGAGAACTCGTCCTCCCGCCAACCTATCTCCGGGTGCCACTGCACGCCGAGCGCGAAGCGGTCGCCGCGCGGGTCCTCCACGGCCTCCACCAATCCGTCAGCGGTCCAGGCCGTCGCCACCAGTTCTCTGCCCAGCGTCTCAATTGCCTGATGATGATGGCTGTTGACAGGCGTGCCGTCCGTCTTTGCCAGCCGCGATAAAAGACTTCCATCCAACAACCGCACGCGGTGCGAGCGGCGCTCGCGCGGCGCGCCCTGCTGGTGCTTGATAGCCCCAGGCAGTTCCGTCCGTATGTCCTGTATGAGCGTCCCGCCGCGTGCGACGTTCAGCGCCTGCATCCCGAAACAGATCGCCAGGAGCGGCAGGCTTAATCGCTCCACCTCTTCAGCACGAGCAGGTCCGTCTCGTCCTTGATAGGGTGTACGCTGCCCAGCCCCCAGTGCGGCTCGCGCCCGTACCTCAAAGGGTCCACGTCCGAATCGCTCCCAGGCAGCAGTATCCCGTCAAGCTCAGAGACGACCGCACTCAAATATTCCCTGCGCGGAATGAGACCGAGGTGTACGGGCAGACCTCCCGCCGCCTCCACTGCCTCGCTGTAATCGCGCCCCAGGTAGAAGCGATTAGTCTCCAATTCTATGCGCATCGTAATCCCTATGCGCGGCCTCTCATCTGCCATTAGAGCTTCCCTTTCATCAACCTATCTCAAAACCTTACGACCCGCCGGCCCACATCATAACTCAAAACTTCCCCCGAAGCTCACGACTCTTCGACGCCGCGCAAGCCACTCTCTTTGTACCGCCGCTTGACTACGCCTACCGGGTCTTCCTATAGTTCTTCGCTACAGAATGATGAACAAAGAAGCATCAAAGGTGCGCAGCACGACTGTGCTGCACGTGCGCCGCGGCGGGCACGTCGCGCTCGCTGGCGACGGCCAAGTCACTCTCGGCGAGACCGTCATGAAAAGCGGGGCGCGCAAGGTCCGCCGCCTCTATAACGACCGCATACTGGCGGGCTTCGCCGGCGCGACCGCCGACGCCTTCTCGCTCCTGACGCGCTTCGAAGGCAAGCTCGAACAGTACCACGGCAACCTTGAGCGCGCAGCCATAGAACTCAGTAAGGACTGGCGCACGGACAAAATCCTGCGCCACCTGGAAGCGCTGCTCGTCGTCGCGGACGAGAAGAGTTCCTTCCTGCTCTCCGGCAACGGCGACGTGATCGCGCCGGACGACGGCGTGCTCGCCATAGGCTCCGGCGGCTCCTACGCACTCGCTGCCGCCCGCGCCCTCGTCGAGCACACAGACATGTCCGCGCGCGACATAGCCGTCAGCGCCCTGCGCATCGCCGGCGAGATTTGCATCTACTCGAACACGAACATTATCGTTGAAGAACTATGAAGAGCGGGGGCCAGTAAAAGCTCTTAACCGACACCCGGCCCCCGGCCCCTAACAAAATGGTTATCTACCTCTCAGGAGATGTTGACGAAGAGGCGCGGCTCGACGAGATGACGCCGCGACAAATCGTCTCGGAATTGGATAAGCATGTCGTCGGACAGCGCAACGCCAAGCGCGCCGTCGCCATCGCTTTGCGAAACCGCGTGCGCCGCCAGAAGCTCCCGCCCGAAATGGCCGTCGACGTGATGCCCAAAAACATCATCATGATCGGCTCGACCGGCGTCGGGAAGACCGAAATTGCACGCCGCTTGGCGCGCATGTCCAACTCGCCCTTCCTCAAAGTCGAAGCCTCCAAGTTCACGGAAGTCGGCTACGTCGGCCGCGATGTTGAGAGCATGATCCGCGATTTGACTGAGATTGCCGTCGAGATGACGCGGGAGGAGAAAGTCGAGGAGATCGCTGAGAAGGCCGAACTGAACGTGGAGGAGCGAATCCTGGATCTGCTCTTGCCGCCGCCGAAATCTGCCCTCTCATCCAATTACTTCGACTTCGACGCCCAGACCGAAGAGGACGCCGCAACCGCAGAGCCCACTGAGCGCGACGACAATTTTCAACGCACGCGCGAAAAACTTCGTTCGCAGCTGCGCTCCGGTAAGCTCGACAACCGTCTGGTCGAAATCGAAGTCCGTGAAAAGAGCTTCCCGACGATTGAGCTGGCCGGGCCCCAGGGCGTCGAGGAGATGGGTATCAACATGAAGGACATGCTCGGCAGCATGTTTCAGGGGCGCACCAAGCGGCGCAAGATGCGCGTGGACGAGGCGATGGAGTACCTGATGCAGGAGGAAGAGGAGCGCCTGATTGACATGGACCAGGTCGCGCGCGCCGCTCTCGAACGCGTTGAGTCCTCCGGCATCATCTTCTTGGACGAGATAGACAAGATCGCCGGGCGCGAGGCCGGCACAGGCCCAGACGTCTCTCGCGAGGGTGTCCAGCGCGACATCCTGCCCATCGTCGAGGGCACGACCGTCAACACGCGCTACGGCATGGTCCGTACGGATCACATCCTCTTCATCGCCGCCGGCGCCTTCCACGTCTCCAAGCCCTCGGACCTGATTCCTGAATTGCAAGGCCGCTTCCCCATCCGCGTCGAGCTTGAGTCGCTGACCATTAACGACTTCAAGCGCATCCTGACGGAGCCAAAGAACGCGCTCATCAAACAGTACCGCGCGCTGATGGAGACAGAGGGCGTCGAGCTGGATTTCACCGAAGACGCCATCGAGTCAATCGCCAACTTCGCCGCGCGCGTCAACGAGCAGACAGAGAACATAGGCGCGCGCCGGCTGCACACGATCATGGAAAAACTGCTCGACGAAATCAGCTTCGAAGGCCCGGACCTGGAGCCCAAGAAGCAGCACATAGACGCCGCTTACGTCTCGCGCATGCTCGCCGAGACCGTCAAGGACCAGGACCTCAGCCGGTACATCCTGTAAGGAAGGCAAAAGGAAAAAGGTCAAAGGAAAAAGGTGAGGCGAAAATCACTTTTCATTAACAAGACTCTGATTCTTACTTTTGCCTTTTGCCTTTTGCCTTTCGCCTTGTCTTGCGGCAAGCGCCGGCCGCCGCAGCCCCCCGTCGAGCGCGTCCCGCAACGCACCGAATTACTCTCAGGCGCGCAGCGAGGCAACCAGGTGATCTTGAGTTGGCCTGCCCCACGGCGCAACGCACCGGACGAGAGCGTCCAGAGCATCCGCCGCATAGATGTTTACCGCCTGGCCGAAAATCCTTCCGCGCCCCTGGCGCTGACAGAGGAGGAGTTCGCCGCGCGCTCCACGCTCATAGGCTCTATTAACTACGAAACCATACGCAACGTGAGCGACGCCCTTGTCTACGTGGATACGCTGGAGTTGGCGGGCCAGCCCACGCGCCTGCGCTACAGCGTGCGCTATGTCAACGCCGCGGGGCAGCGAGCGGCCTTCTCCAACTTCCTGCTGGTCGAGCCCGCAGCCAAGATCGCTGAGCCTCCGACGCTCACGGGGAGCGAGTTGAGCGCCAACGCTGTGACGCTCGTGTGGAATCCCCCTGCGGCAAACATAGATGGCTCGACCCCCCTGAATCTACTGGGCTACAACGTCTACCGCGTAGAAAAATCGCAAACGGAAATAGGGCAGACGCCGATTAACACGACGCTCGTGACAGGGACGCGCTTCAGCGACCAGACCTTCCGCTTCGGCGAGGAGTACAACTACGTGGTTCGTTCCGTCTCGCTCGGCACGGGCGGCGCGCAGGTCGAGAGTCTGAACTCCAACGCCCTTGCCGTCGCCCCCTTGGACAACTTCCCGCCCTCGGCCCCCGGCAGAATATCCATCGCCGCCACTCCAGGCCGCCTGGCACTGTTCTTCCCGGCCAATCCAGAGCGCGATGTCGCGGGCTATTTGATTTACCGCTCGACTGACCCGGAGTTGCCCAAGGATAGCTGGACCAAGCTGACGCCGAGTCTTCTAACGCGGACGACGTTCACGGACGAGGCTGTCGAATCAGGCAAAAGGTACTATTATTACATCGTCGCGGTTGACACGGCCGGAAACATCAGTGCCCCGTCGGACGTGGAGTCTGAAACAGCGCCATGAAACTCTGTCGCTTCAAACACCAAACCCTTCCCGAGCCGCACTACGGCATCGTTGAGGACGACTCCGTCCGCCCGCTCATAGACGCTGACGCCTTCGGCACTCGCCCGCGTGCGCACTCCAACCGAATCCCCCTCTCCGAAGTAACCTTGCTCGCCCCCGTCACCCCCTCCAAAATAGTCTGCGTCGGGCGCAACTACGTGGAGCACGCCGCCGAATTGGGCAACCCCATGCCCTCCGAGCCGCTTCTTTTTCTCAAAGCCCCTTCGGCCGTCATCGCCCCCGGCGAGGCGATCCGACTCCCGGCCGAGTCAGTTCAAGTAGAACATGAAGGAGAGCTCGGCGTCGTTATCGGACGCCTGACATCTAAACTCTCCTCAGACCAAGACCCCTTGAGTTACGTGTTGGGCTACACGTGTGTCAACGACGTGACGGCGCGAGACCTTCAGCGGAAGGACGTACAGTTCACGCGCGCCAAGTCCTTCGATACTTTCTGCCCCGTCGGCCCGTTTATCGTGACGGACATCAACCCGGCGGACGCGTCCGTCATCACGCGCGTCAACGGGATGGTCAAGCAGAGCGGACGCACATCTGCGATGGCCTTTTCTGTGGCGCATCTGCTGCGCTACATTTCGGCCGTGATGACATTGCTTCCGGGCGACCTGATTGCCACGGGGACGCCCGCGGGCGTCTCACGCCTCTCCGACGGGGACGTGGTCGAGGTCGAAGTCGAAGGCGTTGGGGTTCTGAGCAATCCTGTGATCGGCATTCACGCAACTGAGACCGAAGGATGACCGACACTTGTCAGTTTTTAAGGAGACTCGTGATGAAATTCTTTATCGACACAGCGAATTTGAAGGAGATTCGCGAGGCCGCGGAGATGGGCTTGATTGACGGGGTCACCACCAACCCTTCCCTGGTCGCCAAGGAAGGCAACGTGGATTTCAAGCAGCACATCGCGGCCATCTGCGAGATAGTCCAGGGCGACGTTTCGGTTGAAGTCACCAACCTGGACACCGAAGGCATGCTGCGCGAGGGGCGCGAGTACGCGAAAATTGCCCCCAACGTCGTGGTCAAATGCCCTCTGACGATTGACGGCCTCAAAGCCACCAGGCGTCTGACTGATGAGGGCACGAAGGTCAACGTCACGCTCTGCTTCTCCGCCGCGCAGGCCATTCTCGCGGCCAAAGCAGGTGCTGCCTACATCAGCCCTTTCCTCGGCCGCCTGGACGACGTGGGCCAGAACGGACTCGCGCTTTTGGCTGAGATAGTCGAAATCTACGACAACTACGAATGGAAGACGGAGGTCCTGGCGGCGAGCATGCGTCACCCTATACACGTGGTCGAGGCCGCGCGCATGGGGGCGCACGTCGCGACACTCCCCTTCAAAGTTATAGAGCAGCTCGTCCGACACCCGCTCACGGATAAGGGCCTGGACCAGTTTCTGGCCGACTGGAAGAAGAGCGGGCGCTGATTCTTAACGGATAACTTTAAGTTTTGTCGAGGCGCCGACTTCTCACGTATTACTTGAGCGGCGCCGTGGGCGCGAAGGACAGTTTTGATGCGGATTGGCAAGAGGGGCGTCACAGTTCGCACCTACAAGTACGACGGAACGGAGCATCGCCGCTGGCGTGCGCAAATCTCTAGACAAGAAGGCTCCCTCCTCGTCCTTGATGCGAAATTCGAAGAGGAGATTCGCCATCCGCTGCTCGGGACTGTCGCGCCCGAAACCGTGAGCATAGAGTATTACTGGCTGGACCGCTGGTACAACGTCTTCCGTTTCATTGAGCCGACCGGCGAGTTGCGCAACTTTTACTGTAATGTCAACGTGCCCCCAGTCTTTCAGAAAAATGTCCTGAGCTACATTGACCTGGACATGGACGTGCTGGTCGCACCCGATTTTTCCTACAGCATACTCGACGAAGACGAGTTCGCCGCCAACGCGGCCCGTTATAATTACCCCGCGGAAGTTCTATTGAAATCGCGTGCGGCGCTGGAAGAGTTGATCGCCCTCATCGAAGGGCGCGGCTTCCCGTTCGGCGACCTCAAGTAAAACTTCAGCTCCGGGGGAAATGTCAGCCTGTCCTATGACCGCAAATAAAAAAGAGTTGACCGCGCCGACGAAACTGGAGCGTATGAGGGAGCGCGTGCGAAGGGCCGAAACTGGCGGCGGTGAGGCACGCATAGAGAAGCAGCACGCCTCCGGCAAGATGACCGCCCGCGAGCGCCTTGAGTTCCTGCTAGACGAGGGGACGTTCGAGGAGTTCGACAAGCTGGTCGTACACCGCTCGCGCGACTTCGGTCTGGACAAACAGTTGTACTCAGGCGACGGCGTTGTCACGGGCCACGGCCTCGTTGACGGCCGCAGGGTCTTCGTCTTCGCTCAAGACTTCACGGTCTTCGGCGGTTCCCTCTCCGAGACTCACGCGGAGAAAATCTGCAAGGTGATGGACCTCGCGCTCAAAGTCGGCGCGCCCGTCGTCGGCTTAAACGATTCCGGCGGTGCGCGAATTCAGGAAGGGGTCGTGAGCCTCGGCGGATACGCGGACATTTTCTTGCGCAACACGCTCGCGAGCGGCGTCGTCCCGCAGATCAGCTGCATCATGGGTCCCTGCGCGGGCGGGGCCGTCTACAGCCCTGCGATCACGGACTTCAACGTGATGGTGAAGGACAGCTCTTATATGTTCATCACCGGCCCGGACGTCATCAAGACCGTGACCCACGAGGACGTGACGAAAGACGAGCTAGGCGGGGCCATGACTCACAACCGCGTCTCTGGCGTCGCGCACTTCGTCGCGGACTCGGACGAGCACGCGCTCAGAATGGTGCGTGAGCTTCTCTCTTTCATCCCATCAAACAACATAGACGACCCGCCGGTCGGCCCGACAACCGACCCGCCAGACCGCGTCGAAGAGAGACTCAATACAATCGTCCCAGAGTCCAGCAACCAGCCTTACGACATACGCGAGGTCATCAATGTGGTCGTGGACGAAGGCTATTTTTTCGAGGTCCACCAGCACTTCGCCCCGAACATCGTCGTAGGCTTTGCGCGCCTCGGCGGGCGCTCCGTCGGCATCGTCGCCAACCAGCCCGCTTACCTGGCGGGCGTCCTGGACATAGACGCCTCCGTCAAGGGCGCACGCTTCGTGCGCTTCTGCGATTGCTTCAATATCCCTCTCGTCACGTTCGAAGACGTGCCAGGCTTCCTCCCCGGAGTCTCGCAGGAACACGGAGGCATTATCAGACACGGCGCGAAGCTGCTCTACGCTTTCGCCGAAGCGACGGTGCCGAAGGTGACTGTTATTACACGCAAAGCCTACGGCGGGGCTTACTGTGTGATGGCTTCAAAGCACATACGCACGGACATCAACTTCGCATGGCCCACGGCCGAAATCGCCGTCATGGGTGCCGAAGGTGCCGTCGGCTTACTTTACCGCCGCGAGTTGGCGGAGGCGGAAGATTCAGCGGCCGCGCGCAAGGCCCGCGTCTCTGAGTTCGAAGAGAAGTTCGCCAACCCTTACGTCGCGGCCGAGCGCGGGTTCGTTGATGAAGTGATAGAGCCTTCCCTCACCCGGCCCAAGCTCATACGTGCCCTGACGCTCTTACAGAACAAGCACGACACGAATCCGCCTAAAAAGCATGGTAACATTCCTTTGTAGGAAGCGGGCTAAAGAATAACTTGAGCTAAAAGACGAGGGCCGGGAAGAGTTTCAATCTCCTCCCGGCCTTCGTTTATTAAGTTAGAGCCCGATTTTTAAGAGGCGCGCTGGCCCGCCGCGGCCGCCTTATCGCCGCGCAGAAGTTCAAGTGCTTTCTTAAGCTGTGTGTCCTCCTGCTGCTTCTGCGCGTCGGGGGCCACTTCACGTTTGTCGTTTTGCTGGTTCGGCTTTGCAACCGGGTCGTCGTCGTTGCCGGTCAAATCCTCCGGGTCAATCGGCTCCAGAACTTCTGGCCGCTTCACCTCTATGGTCGGGGCGACGCCCGATTTCGCGCGGTCTTCGCCCAGGAACGGCTTACCCGTCGCGGAGGCCCACTTGATGGTCGTCAGCAGCAGGCCGTCGCCGTTGCGCAGCGTGAAGAGCTGCTGTTCCGCGCCCGCGCCAAAACTCTTTTCGCCGACCACGTCGCCGCGCTTGCGCTCGACCATCGCGGAGGCGATTACTTCGGAGGCGCCCGCTGTGCCGGGGTCAATCAGTGTGACGACCTGGCCGTTGAAAATAGTCTTTTTGGGTTCGGCCGCGAAAGTTTTCAGCACTTTGCTCTCGCGCCCTATGGTCTGCGCCAGCACGCCCTCCTTAATAAAGAGCCTGGCGACTTCCACTCCCTCGTCGAGCGACCCGCCCGCGACGTTTCTCAGGTCGAGCACGATCTTCTGCGCGCCCTGTTTCATCAACTCCTGAAGTCTCACGCGCACGTCGTTCGCCTCGCCTTCCGCCAGGCTGTTGACGCGCAGGACGCCTATCTTGCCTGCCTCCATGTGAGACTCGGCCGCGGGCGCTTTAAAGGTTCCGCGCTTGACCGTCAACGTCAGTGGCCGCGCGTTGGCGCGCAGGATGCGCAGCTTGACTTCGGTGCCGGCCACGCCGTCCAAGAGTTGCCGCGCATCGTAAAGCGAAATGTCGCGCGTGGCTTTACTGTCAATGTACTCTATGATGTCGCCCGCGCGGACGCCAGACTGGTCCGCTGGCGAGCCCTTGATAGGAGCTATGACGTAAAGGTATGAAGAGACCTGCGAAAGCTCCGCGCCGATGCCGACCTGGCTGTCTTTCGCCCCGTCTCGGTAGTCTCGCACCTGATCTGCCGTCAGGTACGTCGAATAAGGGTCCAGGCCGTAGGCTAAGCCCCGCAGGGCACCAGCGCGGACCTTCTCCATATTCGGCTCGTCTACGTAGTCGTTCTGTATGTGTTGTAGCACGTTCTCGAATATACGCAGCTGCGCGCCGGGGTCGTTGGTCGGCTGCTGCGCACGCGTGGAGAGCCAACCGCCAACGACGGCGTACAGGGCTAAGAAGGCCGAGAAGACGATCAGGGCGAATTTGGAGCGGAATGACATTCGGTAAACCTCTTAAAAGTGAGCCATCGCTGGTAGCCAGTAGAGTGCGCCGATGGCCTTAGCACGCACGCTCGCGTATCATAACAGTGGCCGGATAAGCCAAGCAAGCCGCGCTGCCCGTTAAGCCTTGGCCCATTTCATGCCCGGCGGAAACGAATTGCCAAAGGACTTTACGAACGAAAACCCTGACAGGTTCGGCGTCCGCGCACGCGGGCCGACCGGGCGGCTCCTGGCGCTCGACCTGGGCGAGAAGCGCGTCGGCGTCGCCATCTCGGATGAGCTACAACTGACGGTGCGTCCCCTTCCCTATCTGCGCCGTACGAACTGGAAACAACTGCTGGCCGCCGTGGCCGATTTGCTGCAACGCTTTGACGCAAAAGCACTGGTGATTGGTTTGCCGCTCAACCTGGGTGGCGACGAGGGAGAGGCTGCGGACAACGTCCGACGGCTCGCGCGTAATTTCTCGCTCTCGCTCCACGTCCCGGTCTTCTTACAGGACGAACGACTCACCTCGCGCGAGGCCGAGCAATCCTTGCGCGCCGAAGGTCTGCGTAACGAAGGACTGCGCGCGCGCGTTGATAGCGAGGCGGCGGCGATTATCCTCCGAGATTACCTCACACGACCCGGCGAAGAATGAGGCGCAGCGCGGTTGGCCCCGCCCCGGTAGGCGAGTTAAGCTATCAGGCAGGAAAGGAATCATGAGAGTCTGATGGAGAACGAAAAGAAACGCGCGCTCATAGTGGTCGACGTGCAGAACGATTTTTGCCCTGGGGGCGCGCTGGCCGTGCCCGAAGGGGACAAGGTGGTCGCGCCCCTGAACGGCCTGATGGAAGAGTTTCTACAGCGCGGCGAGCCTGTCTTCAAGAGCCGCGACTGGCACCCCGCGCGCACGAAACACTTCGCAGACTACGGCGGCACCTGGCCCGTCCACTGCGTGCAGGAGACTCGCGGCGCTGAGTTTCACGCCGAGCTGATAGACGACCCGCAAATTGAGGTCGTCTCCAAAGGCACCGGCGACGAGGACAATTATTCGGCCTTCGACGGAACGGATTTGGCCCAGCGCCTGCGCGAGCAAGGCGTCGAAGAAATCTGGGTCGGCGGCCTCGCCACAGACTACTGCGTTAAGAACACCGTGCTCGACGGCCTGAAAGAAGGTTTTCGCGTCAAAGCGCTCGCCAACGCCATGCGCCCCGTGGAGCTTCAACCCGGCGATGGCGACCGCGCCATCGAGGAGATGCGCCGCGCCGGCGCGGAAATCGTTTAAAGCAGTGATAAGTGATAAGTGATGAGTAAAAGCTTTTCACTTATTACTCATCACTCATCACTTATCATTTCTCTTATGGGTACGCTGAATATTGACCGCTATCATGCAGCGATGGGCGACGCGTCTTACAAGGACGTGGCGCGGCTGCGCGAGAAGCGTTTGAGCGAGGCGGCGGCGACCTTCTATGTTACGCAGCGGAAGCTCAAGTTTGCCCCGTGCCTGGGCCACGAGCGCCTTGTGCGCTCGCTCATAGACAGCCAGATTGATCGCCCGCGCGTGCGCTTTCTCGAACAGGACCGCGGCGGGCTAAAACTCTTCGCCGACGCCATCGAAGACATGCACTTCATAGGCGCTGTGCGCACCGTCCGCCCAGGCACAATTGTCTTCGCGCACGAGCCCTTCGCCGACATCACAGGGCCTTTCGGTCTGACGCAGGCGCAAGAGATCAAGTTCGAGCACGCTTTCGATCTGCCCATGACAACGGCAAGTCTGGCGATGCAGTTCCGCATGGCCGCGGGCGACCGTTGGCTCTCAGACTTCAGCTTGCGCCGCAACGGCGACATAGAGCGCGCCGTCGAAGTCGCGACCTACGCCTTCATCGGGGGCTTCAACGACACGTCGAACATGGAAGCCGCGCACCGTTTGGATATCCCCGCGGTTGGGACGGAGGCGCACTACTGGCAGCAGTCTTACATAGAGTTCATGACTGAGCCGGAGGTCGAGCCGCGCACGGGCAGGCCCAAGCATTTCGAGCAGGTCGCCTTCGAGCGCTGGCTTGATGCCAATCCAAACGGCACAACCCTCTTGCTCGACACGATTGACGTTTACATGGGGGCCGTCCACGCCGCGCTCGCGGCGACTTCGACGGAAGCGCGCCGGCGGGCCTTCAAAGGCTTTCGCGTTGACTCAGGTGATCTGGCGAAACTCGGCGCGTGGTGCCTGGACTTCTTCGAGGCCAATGGCCTCACTGGGCTGATGCCGATTCTGACTGGCGACTTGGACGTGGAGAAAGTGCGAAAGATAGTTGAAGAGTTCCCGCGCGCCGCGGGCTTCGGCATCGGGACCAAGCTTTCGAGCGAAGTCGCGCGCATCGCCGGCGTCATCTTCAAAGAGTGCTCCATCGAAAATCTTCCGACGCTCAAAGCCTCCAACTCGCCCGACAAGACCACGCTCCCAGGCCGCCTGCAAATCTTCCGCGGCTCAGATCAGGATGGGAATTACACCGGGGACGTTATCGGACTCGACGAGGAAGTGGTCCAGATTCCGGGCGCGCTGAAGGTCGAGCGGCTACTGGTTCCCTTCTGGGAGAACGGGCGGCACGACGCCATTCCCTCCATCACGAAGCAGAAGGCTTTCGTAGAAGAGCAGCGTGCGCGCTTCAGGGATTTGGATAACTACCCGTGCGCGCTCAGCGACCGCCTGCGCACTCTGCGCGACGAGCTGACGGCGAAGATGCGCGAAGACAGCTCCGGCTGGCAGGAGGTGCTGCGCGTGCCTGAGCGACTTTCGGAAGAACTCAGAGGGACGGATGGACACAAACGAGGCGCGTGAAAAATTCGGGCGGCGCATACAGCGGTGCTACGGCTGCTTCGTCGCTTTCTATCTGAAGGACATGTACCTCGGCGAGGACGCGACCTATTACTGCGAGAACTGCAAGGACGATTCCATGTTCCACTTCGACGACTTCTCAAGCGTTCTGGACCTCTCGCAACTGCCGAGCATGCGCGCTGACGAAGACCAGCCCTGACACCAGCACAGAATCAAGCCCTCCACGGTCGCTCTGCGCTCCTCAGTGGTGTATAATACGGCCCGTCTCCATTCAATTTATCTCGATAAAGTTCAGGAGTTTTCGCGCAATGAGATTACTGATAATCGGCTCGCTCCTGCTCTGTTTGCCTCTCGCCGTGGCCGCGCAGCGCCGCCGCGGCCAGCCCGCGTCGCAGCCCAAGGAGCAGAAGCTGTTTCCCTACCAATACACGATTGATGAATTGCCCAACGGGCTGCACTTAATTACCGTCCCGACAGACTACCCGAACCTCGTCGCGCTCTACATCGTGGTCCGCACCGGCTCGCGCAACGAGATCGAGCCTGGCAAGAGCGGCTACGCACACCTCTTCGAGCACCTGATGTTCCGCGGCAGTGAGAATTTCACCGCCGAGCAGCGCGACGAGATTCTGAAGCGGGCCGGGGCGGACTCGAATGCCTACACGACCGACGACCGCACGGTCTACCACGAAGTCTTCTCGAAGGACGACCTGGACAAGATTATGGAGCTAGAGGCCGACCGCTTCCAGCACCTCAAGTACGCACCCGACGCCTACAAGACGGAGACGAAGGCCGTGCTCGGCGAGTTCAACAAGAACAGCGCCGACCCGACCGAAAAGATTTTCGAGGTGCTGCGTGCGACCGCATACAAGAAGCACACCTACGAGCACACCACGATGGGCTTCATCAAAGATATAGAGGACATGCCGAACCAGTACGATTACAGTTGGCAGTTCTACAACCGCTACTACCGGCCCGAAAACACGACCGTTATCGTCGTCGGCGACGTGAAGCGCGATGCGGTGCTCGGGATGGCCCAGAAATATTTCGGCGGCTGGAAGCACGGCGACTACACACCGCAGATTCCGCGCGAGCCGGAGCAGACCGCGCCCGCCACAGAGCACATCGACTGGCCCTCGCCGACGCTCCCTTACGTTGACGTGGCGT
>JADMIO010001187.1_pt1 | contig 31708 bp, 20 predicted proteins | sample 8958161 | NCBI WGS metagenome assembly JADMIO01 (sample SAMN16585339, study PRJNA669376) | soil metagenome | isolation source: Crop rotation soil | place: USA: Cullars Rotation, Alabama | collected 2011 | reverse complement strand
CCTGCCGTTCCCATCCCCATGTTCGAGATCAGATTGCCATTCTGATCGTCACTGTAAGCCTGCCAGGCAGCGCCAAGCTGTTTGAGATTATTGGCGCACACCACGCGGTCACTGGCGCGTTGGTTGAAGCCGGCGGCGCCGACACGAATCATCATCAACAAGGTGAGCACCCCCAAAACGACGAGAAGTTCCGTGAGGGTAAAAGCCGAGGCTGCCGCGCGTTCCCGCGGATTAGCTACCCAGCGTATGCCTTGTTTCATCGCTCGCACCGTTACAACTGAACCCGTTATAGCTGTGGGTAGGATGCCGGGGCAATCGCAAATTCCGGGAAATTCCTTGTTTCATCGCATCAAACTTGTTTTGCTCTGGCGCGCAAGCAGAACGCTATGACTTTGGACGAATCAGTGCAGGCAATTCGCGCGAGTGTGGACCAGATGAACGCGCGTTACGAGAAAACCGTCTTTGACGAGTGGGCCGTGGTTTCGCTCAACGAAAAGACCGGGCGCATCCTGCATTACAATGGGCCGCGGCGGGACGATTTTCTCAAGAACTTTGCCACCGACCTTGCCGACCTGAAACCTTCGCTCTCAGCCAGCAATTATGTTGCCGGGGATTTTGAATTTGCCCGGCACGGCGTGGGCACGGGGTTTGAATCCTTCATGGTACTCGGGGTGGGGCTTTATTTGATTTGCAATAATACCCGGTCTTCAATGAATCAAATCACGGAGGATCCCCGGTGGCTCAAAGCCCAGGTGCCGTTTGCGGAATTGAGCGACAAAATCCGCGCCAATCCGCTCACACATCAGGCGTAGTTCAACGCGGCAGGCCGTAGTAGAGAAACCAGCCGTAACCGGCCACCAGCAGCAGGCCAACAAAACGCGGCAATCTTCCGAAGAAGGCAACGAACACCAAGTGCACCGCCGTTGCGCCCAATAGAATCATCACGCCTTGCTCAAAGAATTTCGGGATGAACATCGGTTGGTATAACGCGTAGATTCCCACACAGAGCGGAATGCAAATATGGCCGTCGCCGATTTGTGAGGTGTAAACGACCTCCGGTTTGCCGCGCCAACCGTAGTAAAGCGCCAGCAGCGCGTTGGGCACCACCATTAGCCAGCCGGTCAGCCAGCCCAAGTATTTTGCGCTGATAAATTTTCCCGTGTGGATCTTGGAAAGCCATTCCACCAGCCAGTCCACACTCAGGTAAACGCCAAAAGCACCCACCGCCAGCAGCGCCAGATTTATAGGCAGGCTGATGCCGAACGATTTTCCTTGGTTCACGTTGTGTTTCAGCACGTCGTAAACGTGAAAGCATTGCCAGAAGAAGAACAATCCCACGAGGACCATGCCATCGCCGAAGCCCAACTTCCGGTCCTCACGCGTCAAGGCCCACACCGCGCCGGTGAAAAACAAAACCGCCGTGAGCGTGAGCAACATGGAGAGTCGGTTTATTGCGTGGGCTTTGTTCGCCTTTTCATTGTCTCCTTTGCCTTTGCCCTTTCCGTTTTTTTCGGGAGTCACGCGCATGCCCCAAATCAGCGCCGGCAACCCGATAAGCAACGTCATGTTGGTGACATTGTTCACGAGTGAATTGATCATCACCTCGCCGCCCGGACCGCTTTTACGCGCCAGCAGAAACGCGAAGATGAGATTCCCGATGCCGGAACAATACGGCATCACCAGCGTGCCCAGAACCGTTCCTTCGAAACCGCTGTCGCTCATGGCCTCGAGCCGCCAAATCATCAGCAGCGAAGCGATGATGAAGAGTGCGAGGAAGAGCCAGGGCGCAAAGCCGCCCATGCTCTCAATCCAATGAATCAATGGTTTTGCCGGATTCAACGGGCGGAGTTAAGCAGGCGGGCAGGGGATTGGCAATGGTTCGAAACTAGCTCGGGCTCAACCTATCCATCACCTCTCGGTTCGCGATACCGTAAATCTTTACAACCTTCCGCCGCGATATATGCCCGCGTAATAATTCGACTTTGCCGTGCGGACAATCCAAGGCGTCTGATAGCAAACGCAGCAAGGCCTCGTTCGCCGCCGCGTCCACCGGTGGCGCGGTTACCTTGATGCGTAGTTCGCCGCCTTGCATGGCACCGATTTCATTTTTGGACGCGCGCGGTTGCAACTTGATGGCCAGCGAGACGCCGTCCGGGTGCGAAGTCAAAAAAGGAGGCAGCGGCGTTTTGTCATTCATTTGCTCAAATCGTAAATCGTAAATCGGCAATCGTAAATTTCCCGGGAGTTTGCCATAATCATTTTCGCAATGAACAAAAATCTCCGGTCGCTGTGGATGGTGGTTTTGGTTTCTGCGCTGTTTTGTGGGTGCGAATCAGCGCGGGATGTTCAATCGGGGGTGTCGTCGTACGGCCAGGTCGTGAATTTGAAACCTGAGCATCGACCGACTGAAGCAGAAATTTTGGACCGCGCTGTTGCTCAACCAGTCGAGCCCATGCCAGGGGTTGATGCGCAGCAGCTGTTAGAAGGCCGTTCGCTGCGGGGGTGGCGCGTGGCGGATTTTGCGGGGAGCGGGCGGGTCGAAGTGCGGCCGGGAGTTGAAGGGCGGCCAGGCCTGGTTTTTCTGAGCGCGGGCGAGCCGTTTACGGGCATCAATTATACGAACGTGGCGCCAACGATGAATTATGAGATTTGGCTCGAAGCGATGCGGGTTTCGGGTTCGGATTTCTTTTGCGGACTGACTTTTCCGGTGCGGGACACCTTCTGCAGTTTCATCGTGGGCGGTTGGGGCGGAACGATTGTCGGCCTTTCGAGCATCGATGACCTTGACGCTTCGGAAAATGAGACCACGCAATTCATCAATTTTGAGACGGGGCGTTGGTATCGGATTCGCCTGCGCGTAACTGAAAAGAAAATTGAAGCCTGGGTGGAACAGAAGAAAGTCGTGAACTTGACCACAGTGGGCCGGAAAATTTCATTGCGTCCCGGGGACATTGAAGAATCAAAACCGCTCGGCCTTGCTTCGTGGCAAACGGGTGCGGCGTTTCGCGAGATCAAGATTCATTCCGTGACGGGGCCGGATTCCAAGGCGGAGTAATTCAACCACGGATGAACACGGATTGAAGAAGGCAGTATCAGCCTGAGCCCGGTTTATCCGGGTCCATCTGTGTTTATCCGTGGTTAAAAAATCAGAAACCGGGCAACGCTTCTACAGCTTCGGTGGCTTAGGTCTTGTCGTCGCGTCTTTTGCTGCGCGCATAAACGCCAGGCTGCTTCCTAACGCCCAAATCCACGTCACGCAAAAAAGCCCAATACCCAATAATGCCCAGCGCACTGCGTTCCAAACTGATTGCAAAACAAACACGGGGTCGGCGTTGGGGTCGTGAAGTTCCTGCCAATGTTTGAGCATCCAACCCATGCCCGGCAGTCCGAAACCGAGGGTGAGTCCGAAACCGATTATCGTGAGCGTGGCCTGCACATAACCGATGGGCCGGCCGGCCACCAAGGTGCCGAAGCCCGGCAGGGCGAGGTTTGTGGCCAGGCACCCGCGCGCGGTCGGCACGTTGAGCGTGTCAGGGTTTCCGAGGGCCAAAGAGATTTTCATACGCACGCGCGACCGCGCCCACGGCGAAAAGGAGATTCAGGAAAAAAGCGATTTGAATGATGGGCCCCCACACGCCGATGATGCCCTCGACCTGGCCCTGAAATTTTTCAAAGGTACTGATCAGTTTCATCAAATCGCCCGCGGCCTCTTGGCTGATTTCCAACCAGACCGCCGCGAATTTCAGGGTCAGGAAAAATTGCAGCACGATGAACGGTAGGAAGGCCAGAAACAAAAACAGGCACACTTCAAACCAAATGCGCGTGACCACGCGGCGGCTTAGTTCCATAGCCGGCCAAAAATCCAGCCGTTTGTCCGCCACCAGCGGCAACGTGAAAAACCACGCCACCATCAGGTAAAGGCCCGGCAACGCACAGACGAGGAAACCCAATTGCGTGAGGATTTTGGTCAACACCCCGGCGAGGAGCAACTGGACGGCGCAAAGCTTGAAACCGTCGAACACATTCCCCACGCCAAGGTTTTCCCCGCGCATGCGCAACAGGCAGGCGCGGTAAAGTCCGCCGAAAAGGATGCCGCTGATTAAGAGATACAAAACCGCGCCCAAGAGGGAAAGCATGGGGCCGACCTTGGGCACTTGCCGCGCGACGGTGGCAAGCAAGTTGGGCAGCCACGCAATCAACACTCCTCCGATGACCAATCCGGGGTTACCCCCGAGAAAACGCCAGCCGTAGGCCAGACATTGGCCGATGCGCACCTGCGGTTCGCGCGCGAGAATTTCGTCGAGGCTGCCAGAGGTTCCAACCGACGGTGATACGATTGGCGGTGGAGCGGCTCCTTGCCCCTGTAGGGCGGTGGCGAACTCGGGAAAAGTGGATAGCGCTTTCCACTCCGTCTGGCCTTCCGCTTGGATGAGTGATTGTCCGTTGAGCCGCCCCTCGGCAATCCACTGGCGCAATTCGCCGGCGCTGACCGGACCATACTGCTGACCGTCACCGCCGATGATGGTGTAATTGACCATGGAGGAGTTTTGGGGGATTCGGGTGCGAGGCGCAAGCGTGTTGCGCTCTCAAGTTGGGAACATCGAAACTGCAACTGTTAAAACTGCCTAAGGCGACAGCCATTCAAAGCCCGGCAGGTTGCGCAATACGCCGAATGCTGCTGCTGCCGCCAGCAACCACCACGCCCAAGAAGCTTTCAAGCTGAATGACGAATTCGCGCTGCGCTGCTTTAAGACGAGGTGTCGTCCAATAATCGCGGCGAGCGCTGGCAGCGCCAATACCAGCAGCGCGTTCAAATGCAGGGCCGTCACCACGTGACCGTGCAACAATTGGTGCAACGCTCGCGTGCTGCCGCAGCCGGGACATTGCAGGCCGGTCAATTGATGGAATGTGCACGCGGGATAAAAAGCATGTTCCGCGGGATTGAATTGGAACAGCACCACAGCTGCGCTCACGGCCGCGAGCGCGCCGGCCAGAAACAGGATGCGTTTCCGCGGGGCGCTGCCCGTATTTATCACGGGTGGCGCGGCCAACTGATTCGACGCAACGGGATTCACAATTTAGTGGAATGCAGCTTTGACTTCCGGACGTAACAGGATCACGAGGCCCCAGATACCGACTCCCAAGCCGACAAAGCAGCAGGGGCAATTGCAGGGCAGCATGGCGAGGATGCACGCGGTCATGGCCCAGCCGTAGCTCTGGTATTTCTTCATTTTCACGGCGCCGAAGATAATCAACATCGCGACAATCAATCCCAAAGCCCCGCCGATGACCGCTGACGGGCCTTGGAGCATCTGGATCGTTTTTTGCATTTCAGGATCCAAACCCGGTTGCGCGGCCGGGTTATGCGCTGAAAACCAATTGTGGAAGACGCCGGTCAGAATATTAAAAACTGAACCCAGCGAACTAAGACCAGCGGCGATCATCAAGCCGATAGCCGGAGCGGCGACCGGGTCACCCATGGCCGGGGAGGGTTGAAAAGCGGGTACGGCCGTGATGGGTGGGGTAAACGCAGTTCCGGCGAATTCCGGCAGCTCGGCCAAGGTTTTCCACTCGGCGGCGCCTTCGGGCAGCGCCTTGGTCTGGCCATTCACGCGGCCTTCGGCGAGCCATTGCTTCAATTGTTCGAACGTGATGGGCCCGTATTCTTTACCGTCCGAACCAATAATTTTATACATGGCTTGCCTTTCTGGTTTGCTTTGCAATGACGGATTTGCCGCAGGGTGTCAAGGTTCCCATCGCAGCGTATCCAGTTTGGATTTTTCGATTTGCAGCACGGAACCGTCCGCAGTAACGATGAGATATTTGGGATGTCCGTGCGACTTGAGCTGTTCCGCGCCCCCGGCACCGTTCCAGCCCAATTCACTTTCGAAAATCATCACGGTGTTGGGGCTGAAATTGGTGTCCGCGAGGCCGCTGAGTTTTTCATTGAACGCAAACGCGCACCGCCGTTCGGGATGCAGGGGACATTGAAAAGGTTTCGGCGACATTACATCTGCCTGGATGAGTGAGCACCAGTTGGTCGCCGTGGGATAATGGTCTTCATGGTCGAGTGAATACATCCGTACCGCGAGGCCGAGTTGTTTCATGTTGTTGACGCACTGGATGGTCTGGGTTTTCTCCATGGCGTTTAATTTTGCCCGGCCCAACGCCGGCAGCATGAGGCTCGCAAAAATACCAATCACCCAGAGGAACATGGCCAGGATGGAAAGCAGAATGCCAGCAGTGGCGAATCCGGAACCGGTCAATTGGCCATTGCTTTGACGGATACGCGAATGGCCCAGAAGACCCAGCACCAGTCCAACTGGGGCAGTAATGCAGGTCACAACGCCAAGCGCGCCGCAGATCAGTGCGCCCGTCGTCAGGCTGCAGTGTTGTGGCGGGCCGGAAGGTTTCGGAGCAGTTGGAAGAATTCCGAAGGCATCATCGAATTCCGGCAGGGCGCCGAGGGTTTTCCATTCCGTTTCGCCTTCAACTTTGACGCGGGTCAGGCGGTTTAGCCGCGCTTCAGTGATCCACTGCCGGATTTGCGTTGCGGGAATGGGGCCGTATTCCTTTTGGTCGGAGCCGATGATGCGATACATGCTTTCAGGGTTTGGGCGATGGTATCCACGACCTCCAGCGCGTAGCCCAAGTAGGCGCCACAATGCCGGAAGCGTCAATATAATTGGACTCTGAAACCGACGAGTTTCTGCGTGTTTTGCGGCTTTTTGGCGATTGTCAGCGGCCTGCTATTTCTCGCTAGCCAATAACCGGCGGTCATTTTAGTATGTAGGCCATGAATTTTAACGTTCGCTCGGTTGCCAGCGTCTTATTGGTAACAGGGTGCTTGGGTGTAAGCTTGGTATTTGCCCAAGCTCAAGAGGCCGCTCCCAAAACTGCCACTCCCGTCACGGAACCTAATGTGCCGCCGGTGCCGCCCCCGGCTCCGGTAACGCCAACTCCGCCTGCAGCTCCGGTCGCGCAGCCGGCACCGAATACCGGGCCGTTGCCGGCTGACGTCATCGCATGGGATGGTGACAGCAAGGAAGCCCACATGAAGCAAGGTGACCCGGAGGCGCATTTCATTTTCAACCTTACCAACGTGTCCTCGGGCGAAGTCATCGTGCAGAACGTTCATACATCGTGCGGTTGTACCACGGCGCAATTGCCGCCGATGCCGTGGACGTTGCCGGCCGGGACGAACAGTGAGTTGAAGATCAACATGAACCTCGCCGGCAAAGGTGTGGGCAAAGTATTCAAGACGATTACGTTTACGACGGACAAAGGTGTCAAGCAGTTGCAGGTCATCAGTGACATTCAGGCCGTTGACGTGAGCAACATGTCGGAAGCGGATCGCAAGAAGAACCAGGAGCTGGCGATGGGTGATGCAAAGGCCATCTTCAAGGGCGACTGTGCGGCGTGCCACGTGGACAAGGCCAAGGGCAAGATGGGCCAGGAACTTTATGCCGCCGCTTGCGGCATCTGCCACGATGCCGAGCATCGGGCGAGCATCGTGCCGGACCTCAAAAACCTTTCGCACGAAACCGGTCGGGCGTTTTGGAAGCAGTGGATCAGTTACGGCAAGACGGGCACGGCGATGCCGGGCTTTTCTGAAGCTGTGGGTGGCCCGCTGACCGAAGAGCAAATCGCATCCCTCGCGGATTACCTGACCCAAGCCATCCCCTCCAAAGTCACGGCGCAGAATTAAAGCGCGTTTCCTTTTCGGAGCGACGAGTTATACGAGTCTCAAATCAAATCCGAAAAGGGATAGGGTCCTAATTTCGCGGGGCGCGGGCTTTAGTCTGCTTCGATGTGCCAACCAGTGGGGACGGTGAAGCGGCGTAAACGCCGCACCCCGTCTCGTCCTTCCGAAAGCTCCTTCTTGTTTGCTTAACGCCTGACCACGGGCTGGGCCCACGCACTCGTCTGCCACGTGCCGATGTCTACGCGGCGGCACTGCAGCGGTGAACCAGCCCGCAGAATTGCCGAAATCCTGGCCTGGCGTTGCTCGAAAAAGTCCGTGGCAGTTCCTTCCCACCAACAAAACCGTGCCGCAATGCGTTTAACGCGCAGCGGCTGCAGTATTGGTTTTGAGGAAGAGCGGTTTTCGAACCTCGATTTCACAACAGTAGGAGGCGGCAACCGGAAAAATGTTCCCGGTATTTTTTACACTGGAGTTTCCGGCACGCTTTCCGCACAGTCATTCGTCTAACGGCGCCAAAATGGGAACATTTTACGCGCCAACCACTCTTACGTTTGATGCGACGCTATGGCGCACGGGCTGGATTTTGAAAGCGTAGTGGCTCGTTATTATGAGCCGCTCTATCAATTCGCTTTCAGTTTGACCCGAGCGGAAGCGGACGCATGTGATTTGACACAGCAAACGTTTTACGTGTGGGCCACCAAAGGTCACCAGCTTCGCGATCCAGCCAAAGTGAAAACCTGGCTGTTCACGACCTTGCATCGCGGGTTTTTGGAATCGTACCGGCGCCAGACGCGCTTTCCCCAACAAGACCTCGAGTCCGTGGGGGACGAACTTCCGGCAATTTCCTCGCCGCTCGCCAACCAGCTCGACTCCACCCAGGTGCTCCGCGCCCTCGCGCAGGTGGACGAAGTTTACCAGGCGCCGGTGGCGCTGTTTTATCTCGAGGACTGTTCCTACAAGGAGATTGCCGAAATCCTGGCGATCCCCATGGGCACGGTGAAATCCCGCATCGCCCGCGGGATCGCGCAATTGCAGAAATTACTGGCTGACGACTTTTCGACCCCGGAATGGACGCGGCCTGAACCCAGTGAATAAACAGGAAGCCAAAAAGATTTTGATGGTGTATCGGCCGGGAACGGCGGATGCCACGGACCCGGAATTTGTCGAGGCCCTGGCGGTCGCTCGGCAGGACCCGGAATTGCACCGGTGGTTCGAGGAACATTGCGCCACGCACCGCGCCATCCGCACGCGCTTCAAGGAAATCGCCGCGCCGGACGGGTTAAAGGGCCAGATCCTTTCCGAGTTCAAGATGCGGCGGGCGATGGTGTGGTGGAAAACGCCGATTGAAATCGCCGCGGTGGCGGCTTTGATATTGATTCTTATCGGCGCGGTGTTGTGGTTCCGTCCCGAGTCCGAAGCGCCGGAGGGGGTGAATTTCGCCACGTTCCGCGGCCGGATGGTGGCCGCGGTCTTGCGCAATTATCGCATGACCTTGGAAACCGCCGACGCGCGGGAAGTTCGCGCGCATCTGGCGCAGAACAATGCACCCGCAAACTACACGGTGCCGGCGTCGCTGGAGCGTCTACCTTTGGTGGGGTGCGGGTTGCTGAGCTGGCAGGACAAGCCGGTTTCGATGCTTTGCTTCCGTTCGGGCAAACCGCTGGAACCTTTCCAAAAGAGCGATGTCTTTCTCTTTGTGGTTGATGAGAAGGCGATGCCGGATCCGCCGCACGCAAAGGCGCCGGAAATTCGTGCGGTAAAGAAATTCGTCACGGCGAGCTGGACGGCTGATGGGAAAATCTACGTTCTGGCCACCGAAGGCGATGAAGCGTTGATTCGCAGTTATCTGTAGGTTTCCAATTTTCCTGTCCCAGAGGGACAAATGAGAATAGCCCGGCGTTTCAACGCCGGGAACGATTCAATATCGTACAAGTCCCGAAAGGGACGGCTGAGCCCATTCGAGGATTTCGGCCGTCCCTTCGGGACTTGCACAAATCAGCTGCTACCGGCGTTAAAACGCCAGATGTCCCTACGGGACAGTCTAAGAACGCTGTCTTAACTGGGCATTTGCTTCGTTTCCAAAAGCCGTGCTAAAGCCACTGCAGTCCAAGCGCTTTGCGGCTGTTGAATGGAGAAATCAGGCAAGGATACACGGCACCCTTCAAAAAATCTGCGGGTAAAAACTACGAAAAGCTAAAACTTAATCCCGATGCACGCTCATGTGGCTGGTGACCCAGTCAAAATCAGCGTTCTCGGTGGGCGGCACAGGGCGGGGCAAGGAAGCCGCATCAGGACGGGACGGCGGGCTCGGATGGCGCCACCGATGCAGTTCCGCGTGACCATCGGCAAAGGAGAAACTCGCGGAATTATTGTGGTAGGAGGCCGGGAGGTCCATCCATTCGTTGTAGTAAACGCGGTTCACGAAGTAGCCGTCATCAATGCTGTCCGGATGTTCATCCAGGAAAACAAAGATCTGCGCGGGATCGGTGAGGTGCACCATTTTAAAATACTGCACGTAACTCCGGTTATTGACGTTGTAACCTTCGGTGGTCAGTTCCCCGGCATCGCCTACCATCGCGTTCATGGAGTAACTGCGGATGCGGTAATTCCAACCGGCATTCTTTTGGATCTGGCTCAAAATGTTGTCCGAAGGACAACGATAAATGCTCGTGGATTTCGCCACATACGGCGCCAAACTCGCCTCGGTGATGGTGACGACGTTGGTGTTGTCCGAATCCAACTCCCAAGTCATGATGTTATTGACCCAGTTTAACGGGCTCTTTGGGGCCCCGCCCTTTTTGCTCGCGTCACCGCCGAGATTGTAGGCGAGCCGACCGTCGAAATCGTCCGAGTAAAGATGCCAGCCGAGGGAGAGCTGTTTGGTGTTATTCAGGCAGAGGATGGCTTGCGCGCGGGTCTTGACCTTGCTCATCGCGGGAAGGAGCAGTGCTGCGAGGAGGGCAATGATGACAACTACCACCAACAACTCGACCATGGTAAACGCCTCGGGGAGGCCTTTAGTTGGCTTTTCGCTTCGTCGATTTGAAGCTCGATAGTTCATGACATCGGCAGACAGAGTCACGGCATTGCACCCGCACAAACCTGAGGCTATGTCAAATTATTACACCCATGTTTTATTGCTGTCAATCCCAAATGTCAGCAAGAAAAGCGTTTCTTTATGTTACGATTCCAGTCTATCAATTCTGCCATTGCTTCAAACCCCGGTTTTTTCGGATACTCTATCCCATGTCGCGCCGACAATATCCCTTTCACCTCATCGAACCGAAGTGGCAGCAATATTGGGAAAAGCATCAATCGTTCCGGGCTTTTAACCCCGGGGACGAGATTCCGGCGCAACACCCTTTCGCTCAACGACACCAGCTTCCTGCAGGCAAAATCGCCGCCGGCCAGCTTCCCCCAAAGTTCTATATTTTGGACATGTTTCCCTACCCCAGTGGCTCGGGATTACACGTCGGTCACCCTGAAGGGTACACTGCCACGGATATCCTCGCGCGCTACCGCCGGGCTTGTGGGTACAATGTCCTACACCCCATGGGGTGGGATTCCTTTGGCCTCCCGGCCGAGCAATACGCCGTCAAGACCGGCCAGCATCCGCGGAAGACTACCGAGGAAAATATTGCCACCTTCACCCGCCAGATCAAAAGCCTTGGGTTCAGCTACGATTGGGCACGCGAAGTGGCCACGACCGACCCGGAGTATTTTAAGTGGACGCAATGGATTTTCCTGAAGCTTTACAATTCCCGGTTCAACCCGGAAACGAACAAGGCGGAGCCGATTGAGACGTTGAAGTTCCCCGCCGATTGCAAGTCGGAGGAACAAAAGCGCGCTTATCGGGATTCCAAACGGCTCGCGTACAATGCCGAGTTACCCGTGTGGTGGTGCAGTGACATGGGCACCGTTTTGGCCAACGAAGAGGTCATCGATGGCAAGAGTGAGGTCGGCAATTTCCCCGTGGTCCGAAAACCATTGCGGCAATGGGTGCTGCGCATCACGGCTTACGCGGAGCGGTTGCTTGCGGACCTCGATACGATTGATTGGACCGATTCGCTCAAGGAAATGCAGCGCAACTGGATTGGCCGCAGCGAGGGCGCAGAAGTTGATTTTGCCATCGCGGGCTCGTCAGAAAAAATCCGCGTCTTCACCACGCGGCCCGACACGCTTTTCGGCGCGACTTACATGGTTTTGTCCCCGGAACACGCGTTGGTGAATGGCATTACTACCGTCGCGCAACAGGGTGCGGTGGCGGCGTACCGCGCTGAGATTGCAGGAAAATCCGACCGTGAGCGCACCGATACCACGAAGGACAAAACCGGTGTGTTCACCGGCGCCGACGCCATCAATCCGGTCAACGGTGAGAAAATCCCCGTTTGGATTGCTGACTATGTGCTCGCCACGTACGGCACTGGCGCCATCATGGCGGTGCCGGCGCACGACGAGCGCGATTTTGAGTTCGCCAAGAAATTCAATTTGCCGGTTATTCAAGTGGTTCAACCGCCCGATGCCAAAACGGATTGGCAGGGCTTCACTGCCGATGGCACGAGCGTGAACTCAGGCTTCATCACGGGACTGCCCACACCGGAAGCGAAAAAGAAAATCACCGCCTGGCTCGAGGAAAAGTGCCTCGGCCAGAAGACCATTAATTACAAACTCCGCGACTGGCTTTTCAGCCGGCAGCGTTATTGGGGCGAGCCGTTTCCGTTGATTTGGAAACGTGATGCCAGTGGCGAGCTTTATCACGAGGCCCTGCCGGAAAGCGCGCTACCGGTTTTGCCGCCGCATCTCGCTGACTTCAAACCCACCCCCGGTGATACGCCGCAGCCGCCGCTGGGCCGGGCCAAGGATTGGGCAAACTTGCCGGATGGTTCGGTCCGCGAGCTTAACACCATGCCCCAATGGGCCGGGTCCTGTTGGTATTATCTCCGCTATCTCGACGCGAAGAATCCAAATGCCTTCGTTGACAAAGATGTGGAGAGATATTGGATGGGCACAGGCGAGTCCCGGATCTCGACTCCAGCAACTCGTATCATTCCCGGCGTGGATTTATATGTTGGCGGCACTGAACACGCCGTGTTGCATCTTCTCTACGCCCGGTTTTGGCACAAGTTCTTGTTCGACCTTGGCTATGTTTCCACCACCGAACCGTTTTTCAAACTGGTCAACCAAGGCATGGTGCTCGGCGAGGACAACCAAAAAATGTCCAAGTCGCGTGGCAATGTGATTCCAGTCGACGTGCCGGTGCGCGACGCGGGCACGGATTCACTCCGTCTCTATGAAATGTTCATGGGCCCACTCGAGATGGTGAAGCCTTGGAGCACCAAAGGGGTGGAAGGCGTTTATCGTTTCCTCGGCCGCGTGTGGCGTTTGTTCGTGGATGAACAAAGCGAGACGGCGTTTGAGCAGGCTGAAACTACTGCGGAGGCGCAGAGACGCGGAGAATTGCTGGACTTGATCAAGCTCAGTCCGGCCATCAGGGACGTCCCTGCAACGCCCGTGCAGTTAAAAGCGCTCCATGCCTGCATCAAGAAGGTGACCGAAGATTTGGACGCGATGCGCTTCAATACCGCCATCTCGGCCATGATGGTTTTCGTCAACGAAGCGATGACTTGGGAAGCCAAGCCGGTTGCCGTAATGCGCGACTTTTTGATTTTGCTTCAACCCTTCGCGCCGCATCTTGCCGAAGAATTGTGGGAGAAAATTCATTCCGCATTCCAGACTCCGCACTCCGCACTCGGTTACGCGCCTTGGCCCAAGTTCAACCCGGCGCTGCTCGTGGAATCGGAGATCGAGATACCGGTGTCGGTGAATGGCAAAATGCGTGATGTCATCAAAGTCGCCGCTGATGCCGACAACGCCTCGCTTGAAGCCGCTGCGAAAGCGTCGGAAAAGATCAAAGCGCTCATCGACGGTAAACTCATCAAGAAGGTGATCGTAGTTCCGAAGAAGATGGTGAACATCGTGGTGGCCGGTTGATTTATATTCCGGAGCGCGAGGCACGCGCCGCGTTCTTTTGACTTCTTGTGTCTTTGGTGGACTATTTGCCGCGTTCTCACGAACGCAGCCACAGGAATTGTAATAATCCCTTCGGCAATTTGAAATCGCGTGTACAAATTTTTCGTACGCCCGGCATTTTGTTCCCAACTTTCTGAATTTTTTTTCACCTTACCGCCGAATTAGGCTTTCTTTTGTGCCACTTGCTTCGCACGATTTGAGCGATTCATGAAAGGCTTAATACGTTTTTTGGTGCAATGCATTCTCGTTGTCCTCGCGCTGCTTCCGATTCCTTTACTTGCGGAATCTGCTGACGGTTTTGCCAATGTCGGTTTTACCGTAACCGGCGGCGCCGGCGGTGAAGAAGTCACCGTGACAAACGGCATGCAATTGAACGAATACACCGACTCCAACAAGCGCTACACCATCTACGTTTCCGGCACGCTGCAAATCAAGGGCATGGACACCCATGTGCGTCCGAACAAAACCATCATTGGGCTCGGCACGAACGCTACGTTGGAGGGCGGGGGGCTTTATCTTTACAAATCCACCAACGTCATCATCCGCAACCTTACCATCAAGAACAGCACCGACGACAACCTCGGGATGTTGTTTTCGCGCAACGTCTGGGTGGACCATTGCACCTTTATGAACGCGAAGGACGGCGACCTGGATATCAGCCGCGCTTCCGACAACATCACGATTTCCTGGTGCAAGTTCCTTTACGAAACGCCGCAGGACCATGCGCTCGCGTGTCTCATCGGTTCGAGCGATACGGAAACGATTTCCTCAAACAAACTGCACATCACGTTTCATCACAACTGGTGGGCACAAAACGTCATCGAACGGATGCCGTCCATCCGGTGGGGCACGGTGCATCTTTACAACAACTATTACAGTTCGGAGGGAAATCATTATTGCGTCCGCACCCGGCTCAACGCGCAATCGCGCCTCGAGAACAACGTTTTCGAGAACGTCAAAAATCCGTGGCAGGTGCTCATTACTGATACCACGAACGCCGTTGGAAAAATTTTCGCCACCAACAATCTCGAGTTGAACACCACATGGGGTCACAGCACGACCAACACAAAAAAAGGCCTGAGCATTGTTTTGATTGTGCCGGGTACCAACGAAGTTTTTACGCCACCCTACGCTTATAATCTGGATTCGCCGGACAAAGTGAAGGAGTTCATTACCGGGAACGCTGGCGCGGGGCGAATTAGTATTTCGCCGTAACTGATAGTCTGCAAGTTGTTACAGTTCACAATATTCAAAGCGCGCTGCCTTTTATGTTGGGTAAAATCCTCTTTACGAAAGCGCGCCGGCGTTTGATTGTGAATCCGTGAAACCAAGCCCCAACCTCAGGCTTGTTCCCGCTTGCCCCAAGCGGGTTGACGTGTCGTTTCCTTTTCCCTTCGATTGAATTCTCGAGTCGTTTCAAGGCGTTTAAAATGACGAACCCATTGCCGAAAGTGTTGTTCCTTGTGTGTGTGCTGTGTGCCTACAAAGCCCACGCTTTGCAAGCGTTGCCCGTCGCGGAATCGCTTCCTTACACGAAGAACGCCAACCTCGGTAGCGCTGGTGGCGGTGACAGTGTGTGGTCGCTCGGCGGTTCGCCCGGGAGCGGGTTGACGGTTTCCAATACCGCGGCGCTCACCTATTCGGGCTTGGCGACGTCCAGCGGTAGCGGCGTGAGTTTGTCCGGGACGTCGTCGCGAAATCGCGGAATTCAATTTTCCCCACAGGGCAATGCCGACGGCACGATGGTTTACTGTTCGTTTTTGTTGCAAGTGCGTGCGACGCCTTCGGGCAATCGCCTCACTGCCTGTCTGCACGGCAGCACTTCGATGACCACGGGGCCGGCTCTGGCGCTCTTCGTGAATTCCTCGCGACGACTGGGCATCGCGCGGGCGGCATCGTCTCCGGCGGCTTTATCCTCGCTGGATTTGGGCTCAAACGTCACCCATCTGATTGTGGCGCGTTATACCTTCAAGATCGGCAGCGGCAATGACCAGGTGGATTTATGGGTTGATCCCGCATCGTTGGGGGATAACCAAAATATTCCGGCCTTCGACGCCAGCATGACCACAGGCGGTAGCGATGCCTCTAGCCTGCAATCCTTTTTTCTGAACACGCCCAGTTCCGGCGGTGGCGCGATTTGGGTTGATGAAGTGCGCATCGGCACGAACTGGGCTCAGGTCACGCCCACATCAGGCGTCCCGCCAGTTGCCGGAACCCCGGTCATCGGGCAGACGCTGTTGACGCCCGCAGGCTTGGTGTTGCGGGGTACCGGCGGTGCTGCGAACAGCGCTTTTGCAGTGCTGGCGGCCACGAACATTACGCAGCCGCAAAACCAATGGACATCCATTGCGACCAACGTCTTCAACGGGAGCGGCGATTTCGATTGCACCAATGCCATCGGCTCCGCAACCCGCGGATTTTACCGGCTGCAGACGGACGGAGGAATTTCGGTTCCGCCGGTGTCCCCGACCATCACCACGCAGCCCCAGAGTCAGTCTGCTGTCATTGGGCAGACGGTGGCGTTTTCGGTTTTCGCCAGTGGCACTGACCCGTTGAGTTATCAATGGTATTTCAACACTAACACGCCACTCGCCGGCGGCACCGAGGCCATGCTGACCTTGAATAGCGTGCAAACGAGCAACGCCGGGAGCTATTTCGTCATCGTGACCAACAATTACGGCGCAAAGACCAGCATCGTTGCCACGCTCACCGTGAACACTGCTCCCACCAACGGCGCGTTTTATGTCGCGCCCACTGGCGACGATTCCAATCCGGGCACGCTCGCCGCACCGTTCTTCAATTTGTCCAAGGCCATTTCGCTCGCGCTGCCGGGCGATACCATTTACATGCGCGGCGGCACTTATTTTTATGCGACCACCATCGTGTTGGAAAAATCCGGCACGGCGACTGACCGCATCAAGATATTTGCGTTTCCGGGCGAGTTGCCCTTTTTGGATTTCACGAATCAACCTTACGCGTCGAACAATCGCGGCCTGTTGCTAACGACGAGCGGGAATTACTGGCATATCAAGGGGCTGGAAATCGCCCGCGCCGGCGACAACGGCATCAAGATCGAAGGCAGCCACAATATCGTCGAGTTGTGCGTCTTCCATCATTGCGGCGATACCGGGTTGCAAATCGGTTTTGGCCACGACGACGACAACCCCGGCGACCTCGCGGCGTTCAATCTCATCACCAATTGCGATTCCTACCTGAATTTCGATTTCGATAACATCGGTAGCGACGCCGACGGCTTTGCGTGCAAGCTGCATCCGGGCATGGGGAATGTTTTCGCCGGCTGTCGCGCGTGGGAAAATGCCGACGATGGCTGGGATTTGTTTGAGTCCGATCACACTGTCATCCTCACCAATTGCTGGCAGTGGCACAGCGGCGATAAAACCTTGTTCGAGGCGATTTATATTTTGAAGAAGGGCCACGCCATGAGTTCGTTCCAGGGGAATGGCAACGGTATCAAGCTCGGCGGCAATGGCGCGGGTGGGGCGTCGCAAGGCGTGCACAAGGTTTACAATTGCATTGCGTTCAACAACAACTTTCCGGGTCGTACCGCGCACGGCTTTGACCAGAACAGTCATCATGGCGGCGTGGAGCTTTACAACTGCGTTTCGTACGGCTGCAACTACAACTACTTTTTCGAAGACGCCTCGCCGATGATTTTCCGCAACAACGTGAGTTTTGCGCCCAGCGGTTCGGGTAACGGCGTGTCGGATTTCGGCAGCGGCACGACCGAGGACCACAACAGTTGGGACGCCATCGGGGTGACTGCCAATGCGTCAGATTTCAACGCTATCTCCGAAGCGGCTGCCAAAGCGCCACGGCAGGCGAATGGTAGTTTGCCGACCGGATTCATGCGACTCGTGGCGGGTAGCGATTTGATTGATAAGGGCGTGAACGTCGGGATTCCGTTCACCGGCACGGCGCCGGATTTGGGCGCCTTTGAATCAGCGCCGTAAGGGGCGCGGGCTTCAGCCCGCTTCAACGTTCGAATTGTTGGGGACGGTGAAGCGGCGTAAACGCCGCGCCCCGGTGCGGGACGCTTGTATCGAAGTAGTTATTATGAAAAAAGTTATTTTCGCTTTTGCGGGCTTGATGCTCAGCATCATGGCTCACGCCGCGCCGTTTCTCACCGAGCCGTTCACGTACACCACGGGGAATCTGGGCGGCAAAGGCACCTGGACCAGTTCCAATAGCGGCGTCACCGTCGGTACGAATAATCTTGATGGCACCTCGTTCGGTCTCGCGCCATCCGCCGGAAATAAAGTCATCACGACGACCAGTTCGTCGTCCGGCACTTACAATCAATTCAGCGAAGGCATCAACAGCGGCAGCGTTTATTTTTCTTTTTTGCTCAAAGTCAATTCCACCGCCAGCCTCAGCACGACCGGCCAGCCGCTGGTTGATTTGCTGAAAGCGGGTTCAGCATCGTCCTATTACGCCGACGTCTATCTGCGCTTGAATGGCGGCAACGTGGAGATTGGCCTCGGCAAATTGCGCAATAATGTCACCTATTTTACTACGCCGCTGACTTTGGGACAGACCTACCTCATCGCGGGCAAATATGTCTTCACCAGCGGTTCGAGCAACGACCGCGTGTCGCTTTGGATCAATCCGACCTTTGACGAAGGCGACGAACCTCCCGCCGATATTTCGTTCACTACCGGAGGTGACGGCAACGACAATCCGGGCTTGGGCCGTTGTTACATTTACGGCGGTGCGGCGGCGGACGTTGATGAATTGCGACTTGGCTCGACATGGGCTGATGTCACGCCGTCCAGCGGATTGGTGGGAGGCGGCAGCATACCGTACGTGACGCAAACGCTCCTCGGGGCGCAGGGTTTGGTCCTGCGCGGCACCAACGGCAATCCGAACAGCAGTTACAAGGTTATCAGCTCGACCAATGCCACGTTGCCGCAAAGTCAGTGGCCCGCCGTTGCCACGAACCAATTTGATGCCAGTGGGAATTTTGATTGCACCAATCCGGTCACTGCCGGGGTGAAGCAGGGATTTTATCGCGTGCAAGTTGGCAATGCGAGTGTCGCCGCACCCTCCATCACCACGCCCCCGCAAGATCAAACCGTGCAAACCGGCCAGAACGCCACGTTTGCGGTGACGGCCATCGGCACCGCGCCGCTTAGCTATCAATGGTATTTCAACACTAATACATTGCTCGCTGGTGCGACGGCTTCTTCGCTGACGCTTACCAATGCGGGTACAAACAACGCGGGCGGTTATTCGGTCGTCGTGGCGAACAGCGCCGGGTCGGTGACCAGCAGCGTGGCCAGGTTGACCATTACCAATTTCAGTTCCCCGCCGTTCATCACCGGCCAGCCGCAGAACCAGACGGCGGCCGTGGGTCAGACCGTCAGCTTCACGGTCAGCGCCGCGGGCACTGCGCCGCTCGTTTACCGCTGGTATTTCAACACCAATACGCCGGTAGGGACCAATGCGACTTTGACGTTGAACAACATCACCACCAACAACGCGGGCAAGTATTCCGTGATCATCACCAACAGCTTGGGGACCACGAACAGTGTGTTCGCGACGTTGACCGTCAATGTGCCCGACACCAACGCCCCGGACTTCAGTCACGTGGGATTTGCATCCTATAATTTCAATCTCACCGGCGGCGCCGGCGGCCAGGAAGTGACGGTGACCACGGGCGAGGAATTGAAGACATACGCCGATTCCAATGAGCCTTATATCATATACGTTTCCGGCACGTTGCAAATTTCCGGCATGGACACGCATGTGCGCCCGAACAAAACCATCATCGGCCTCGGCACGGATGCGACATTGCAGGGCGGGGGATTGTATCTCTACAGATCCACCAATGTCATCATCCGCAACATCACCATCAAGGATTCTGAGGACGACAACATCGGTATCACGACGTTCTCGCAAAATATCTGGGTGGATCATTGCACCTTCCTGGATGCCGCCGACGGCACCATGGATATCAGCAAGGGCTCGGATTACGTAACTGTTTCGTGGTGTAAATTCTATTACAGCCAGACCGAGAATTATCATCGGTTCGTGAACCTCGTGGGCGCGAGCGATGGTGATGGCGGGCGGGACATGAACCGGCTGCACGTCACGTTCCATCACAATTGGTGGAGCACTAATTGCGTCGAACGCATGCCGTCGTTGCGTTACGGGCGGGCGGATGTTTACAACAATTATTTCAATGCGCCCGGCAACAATTACTGCGTGCGCACGCGCCTCTACGCTGAAAGCCGCGTCGAGAACAACTGGTTCGAGAACGTGCAGAATCCGTGGGAGATTTATCTGACCACCGGCACGCCGCCGAAAATCTGGGCCGCCGGCAACGTACAGGTGAATACCACTTGGACGACCAATTATCCCGCGACGGACGATGTCTTCGTGCCGCCGTATAACCGGGTTTTGGATGCGGCAACGACAATCCCCAGCACCGTGATTACGCACGCTGGCGCCGGAAAAGGCCCATTTGCGCCGTAACAAAAAGGGAACCAAACTCAAAATCAGTTCCCAGATTTCAAACTCTTTTGCGCTTTATTCATACCTGTTCTCCTTTGAAAGCGACCGGCGGTGAGTTAAATGAAATGCAAAGCCAAATGTTTGTTGCCGAAGCAGTATTGATTTGTTGCGTGCCTCCGAAGGCGCGGCGCTTCATTTCTCCGAACCTATAACCCAAGGAAGAGTCTGTTTATGCGTATTGTCCCCCTGTTTAAAATGAAATTTTCACGCACCAGCGGTCTGCTCGCTGCTTTTGCCGGTCTGTTCGCGTCGACTGCATCAGCGCAATTAAGTTTGCCTTGGACGGAATCGTTTTCCTATCCCAGTGGGCAACGATTGGGGGTTACGGGGACAGAATCCGCCGCGGTGTGGACTATTGGTTCGACCGGCTCCAGTGCGGATTGTGTCACCATTCAGGACTCGGCAGCGTTGAGTTATACGGGTTTGGAATTCGCGGCCGGTTCACGGGGCGCATTGATCGGGACGACAACGTCAACGCGGAACAAGGGCGCGCGGTTCACCACGACCAGCGCCGGCAAGCTTTACAATTCCTTCCTCCTGAATGTCCAGACCATGCCTTCATCGGGCGACCGGATTTTTGCCTGCCTGTCCACCAGTACGGGCGGTTCGACTTCGATGGGCAATCCCAGCGCTACCGTCTGGCTGAGCTCTTCGGGGCAGTTGAAAATCAGCAAAGCGTCGACCCAAACTCCCGCGGCGACGCATCCCACTGTGCTCACGCCCAACACCACATATCTGGTGGTGACGCGCTACGATTTCGACGTGTCGCCGCACCAGTTCGCGTTGTGGGTGAATCCGGCTACGAACACGTTTGGTGGGGTGGATCCGAATAATCCGGACGTCAGCTCTACCGCCAGCACGGACCAAGGTCCGCTTTCATCGTTTTGGTTCGCTCATACCGACAGCATGCCGCAAATCACTGCTGCGGTGGATGAAATCCGGCTGGGCACCAGTTGGGCTGCCGTGACCCCGCAGCGGAGTTCAGTGCCGAGCAAGCTGGCATTCTCCACGCAGCCGTCGGATGCGGCGGTTAATGCCGCGATCAATCCTTCGGTGGTGGTGCAGGTCCAGGATAATTACGGCGAAGCCAAGGCGGTGGCCGGAATTCCGGTGACCGTTTCGATGCTGGTCGGCGGGACGTTGAATGGAACGACCACGCAAAATACCGATGCTAATGGCAAAGCCACCTTCAATAATTTGAGTCTCAGCACCCGGGGCGTGGTGAATGTGCTGCGCGCGACCTCTCCAAATTATACGAATTCCACCAGCGGGCTGTTTGAAATCTATACGTCGGGTGGCGTTCCCAATTCGCCGCTCATCACCCAGACGCTGCGGACGCCTACGAGCGTCGTCCTGCGTGGCTCTGGTGGCGATGCCGGTCAGCCGTTCCAAGTCCTGGCTGCCAACAGCGTCCTGACGCCGCGTTCCTCCTGGTCAGTGGCGGGCACGTTCAATTTCGATGGCACTGGCAAGTTTGATTGTACGAACGCGGTGAGTCCCGGTAGCGCGATGCAATTGTATTGCCTCAAACCCACGGGCACGGGTACGGGAGGCGGCGTCTCGGGTGGGGCGCCTCACGGGTTTGCCACCGCAAGTGCTAATGTCACCGGTGGCGGCAAGAGCCCGGTTTATATCGTGACCAATGCCGCGAGCTTGGTCGTTGCTTCCAACAATCCCAACCCCGCAGTGTGTCTGATCATGAACAACCTCACGCTGTCATCCAGCGGGAATTTTTATCTGGGAGCCAATAAAACGCTGATCGGTGTGGGTAACGATATCACCATCCAAGGTTGCATGGCCCTTTACGGGACTTTCGATAATGACGATGTGACCTCGCCTTGCACCAACGTCATCATTCGTAATCTGCGTTTCACCAATCCCACGCAGTTTGGCGAAGATGATGGGGTTGTGATCAAGAATGGGGCCCGCGATATCTGGGTGGACCATTGCAGTTTCTTCGATATTTACGACGGCGCGCTGGACGTCACCGAACAGTCCGACAATGTCACGGTTTCGTGGTGCCGATTCTTCTACAACAGTGTCAATGCTCACAATGACACCGTGAATCTGATTGGGGGCGACGATGAAAGCGTCGGGGACGCCGGCACCCTGCACGTCACGATGCACCACAATTGGTATGGGCAAAACTGCATCCAACGCATGCCTTCCGTGCGCTATGGCCGGGTGCACGTTTATAACAACTTCTTCAACTCGCCGGGCAATATTTATTGCGTGCGCACGCGCCTCAATGCCGAGGTGCTGACGGAAAACAATTATTTCCTAGGCGTGAACAATCCGGTGGAACGTCTTTCCACCACCGGCACGCCGGGCCGGATGACGTACACCAACAACATCACGATCAGTTGCGTGACCAACACGGCTTATGATCCGGGGTTGGCGGGTGCTACCGTTTCAATTCCGCCGTCCGAATCCGTGTTCGCGCCGCCGTATCTCTACACGATGGACGCGACCATCAATGTGCCCAATGTCGTCACGAACGGCGCTGGGGTGAACAAAGGTCCATTTGCTCCGTAACAGAAGCGAAATTCAAACGAACGAGTTGGGCCGGCGCAAGCCGGCCCAATTTTTTTATGCGGTGCGGTTTTTAGGCCGCTTCACATGGAAACCAGTTGGGACATTGAAGCGGCGTGAACGCCGCGCCCCGGATTGATTGTGCGATCAAGGTACCGTGATTCCCGCGGCACGCAGTTGCTCTTTCGCCGGCGCGTAATCCGGGTCGTGGCGCAAAGCTTCCTTGAATTGGGCGATGCCTTCTTCCCTGCGGCCGAGTTCCAGCAGCACGCCACCGAGATTACAATGCGCCGGCGCCAATGTGGGGTCCCGACGCAACGCCTCACGATAAGTTGCTTCCGCCTCCGTGGGCTTGCCTTGCAGCGCCTGCACGTTTCCGAGATTGAAAAACATTTGGGCATTGGTGGGGTCGAGCCGGATGGCCGCCCGGAACTCGACTACCGCATCGTCCAGCCGTCCGAGCGAGGCCAGCGCGATGCCGTAGTTGTCGCGGGCGCGCGGATGGTCGGGCATTAACTGTAGCAGTTTCCGAAATTGCACCATGGCATCATCATAACGGCCGAGTCGCATCAACGCGCTGCCGAGGTTGTTGTAATTTTCAATGAACTTCGGGTCGGCTTGCAACGCCGCTTCAAAGTGCCGCAGGGCTTCCTCGATCCGGCCAGCTTCCATCAGAGCGTTGCCAAAACTCCGATGGGCTGGTGCGTGCTGCGGCGAAAGGCGCAGGGCCAGCGCGTATTGCGCCATGGCCTCGCGCTGGCGTCCGGCGGAAAAAAACGCATCGCCCAGAGTGCAGTAGATATCGGGGTCGTCGGGCCGCAGCCGCACCGCCGCTTCCAATGATTGGATGGCCTCGGGATACTGTTTTCGGGAAATCAATTCGTGGCCGAGGTTGTGCAAGGCCAGAACGTGTTGGGGGTTGGCCCGAAGCGCGGCGCGATAGTAATTCAGGGCGGCTTCCGCGCGGCCTTGGCGCGCGAGTGCCGTGCCGATGTTGTTCAGGATTTCTGCGGAGGTGTTTTTGGTGCGTTGATCCAAATCCAGCGACTGGGAATCAAGGTCCGCCGCCGGGTCGAGAGCAACCCCGGTTTTACCCCGCGCGCAATACAGCGCCTGCCGGAGATTGGCGATAGCTTCTTCCAGTTGGCCTTGTTCCAGCAACGAATTGCCGAGGTTGGTGTAGGCGACCGTATTGTTTTTTGTGACCGCGATGGTGTGGCGCGCAAGCTTTTCACTGTTGCGCCAAAGTGCGAGCTGTTCGCTGGTCCGATAGCTGCCAAGGGCCAGAACGGCGATCGCGCCACCGGCAAAAATATTTTTCAGCGCCGGCCATCTGGTAATCAGTTCGCTGCCAGCCCATGCGATGATGAGAAAAATTCCGACCAGCGGCAGATAGGTGTACCGGTCGGCCATGGACTGAGTGCCCACTTGCACGATGCCGATGACCGGCACCAGCGCGCCCACAAACCAGAACCATCCAGTGAAGACGTAGGGATGTGAGCGCACGAGCCAAATCGCCAGCCCACTGAGTGACACCACGAGCGCCGCTGCCAAAACCACTGGCATCACCGGCCAGTCGCCCGGATGCGGATAGGGATTGGCCAGGTCCACGGGCCAGAAGGTTTTGCCCAGGTAACGCGCGTAAGCCACGATTGCATTCTCGCCTCGCACCTCCAGCGATAACCCTTGCAGGGACCCCACGGCGCCGCCTTTCTTTTGAGCGACAAATGTAATGACGCACGAAGCGGCGCTGAGGGCAAAAAACGGGATTTTTTCGCGGACCATTTTCCCCATCGCCAGCCGCCAATCGCCGGTCGGAAATCTTTTCAGCGGCCAGACATCCAGCAGCAACATCACAAACGGCCACGTGACGAGCATCGGTTTGCTCAACAAGCCCAGCGCGAAAAAGAGCAGGGCGACGGCATACGGCGCCGTTTTCTTTTTTGAATTCCGGGCGTCGGTTTCGACATAACGCGCATAAAAAATCAACGTCAGCAAACCAAAGAACGCGCTCAGGACGTCTTTCCGTTCGGAAACCCACGCTACGGATTCCACGTGCAACGGGTGCAATGCGAACCAGACCGCGACAAATGCCGGGCGCCACGTGGCGCCAGTCAGCTTTCGGAACAATGCGAACACGAGCGCGGCGTTCGCGGCGTGAAACAGCGCGTTGACCAGATGATGCCACCCCGGCCGCGGGCCAAATAACTGGCAGTCCAGCATGTGCGACAGCCAGGTGAGCGGATGCCAGTTGCTCGCGTGCCCGGTTAGAAACGCCCATTTCAAACCCGAGGCAGTAAGGCCTCCCAGCACATGATAATTTTCCGTTACATAATCATGGTCGTCGTAGTTGATGAACTCGAAGCGGGTGACCGGCCAATACACTGCGAGGGTGATTGCAACCAGCGCCAGAACGACAAGAGACTGTGAGGTGAACCAACGGCTTGGTTTTTTCGCTTCAACGATTGGCGTCGCCGGCGCGGCGGTTGGAGGCGATGTTTTGTGGCGCCGTTTGCTCATGTGATTCGGAAAGTTTAACCAGCCTTTTCCAGCGGAGCACTGCAAATATTATCCACTGGCATCGGCCTTGGAATTGTTGCGCGTCCGTGTTTTTTCCACGCGGGGAAACCCAGAATCCGCTTGTTTTTATCGATTGTTTGTGCGGAGATTTGTAATCACTAAGGCAGCTATTTAAGGTATGCGAACGCCAACCCATTTCTTTTTTTGTGTACTGCTCGGTTTAATCCTGGGAGCGTTTGGAGCCTGGGGCGCGCCGCCAACGATAACCGATATCAACGATCTTACCATTAACGCAAACAGCGCCACCCCGCAGCTTGCGTTTACCATTGGCGACGTGGAGACCGCCGCTTCGAGCCTGTCGTTGAGTTCGAGTTCCACCAATACGTTACTGGTGCCGGTTAGCCGCATCGTTTTCAGCGGTTCCGCCAGCAATCGTTTCGTGCGCGTGACGCCCGCAAACAACCAGATGGGCACGACGCTTATTGCCATCACCGTGACCGATACGGCGGGGGAGTCGGCGCAAGCCCAGTTCGTGGTGACAGTCACCAATGGTCCTCCCACAATTTCCGATGTGCCCAACCGGATGATAAACGCGGGGATTACTTCCGCCGTGATATCGTTCGTCGTATTCGACAAGGAAACAACGCCTTCCAATCTCGTTGTATCGGCCAGTTCTTCCGTGCCTAGCTTGATTTCAAACCAGAACATTTTCCTGGGCGGTTTCGGCAGCAACCGGACGGTACGCGTGAAACCACAAATGCAACTGGGCACGGCCACGCTGACGCTAACGGTCATGGATGTTTTCGGCGAAACTGCAAGTGATGCCATTGTCCTGACCGTCACAAATTCGCGACCGGATCCTTCGGTATTGGGTCAGTTGATTGTGCCGATGAACGCACCGGGGGCCACCAAAAATTTCACCGTCAGCGATCTGGAGTCGCAAGCGGCGGCTTTAACCGTGACCGGTATGTCGTCGAACCAAACTTTGGTGCCGGATGAGAACCTTTCCTTCGGCGGCAGCGGCAGCAACCGGTCAATCAGCCTCACGCCGGCGACGAATCAAGTGGGGCGCACCACCATCGCGGTGGTGGTTACGGACGAGTTGGACGGCAGAAGAACCAATCAACTTGACCTGAACGTCTCGCAGTTCATCCAGACCACCAATGCCATGCCGGGCTATGGCTACGCATCGCTCGCGTGGGGCGACTATGACAATGATGGCTTACAGGATTTTGTTCTGATCGGCGCCGGCGGGCCGTTGACGACCTCGATCTATCGGAATACCGGCGGAGCTTTTACGAACATCGGCGTCAATTTATTGGAAGTGTACTTGGGAGCAGTGGCTTGGGGCGATTACGACCGGGATGGAGATTTGGATCTCACGGTTTCGGGTATTACCGGCGCGGGTACCAACAGTACCGTGCTTTATCGAAATGATGGCGGCGGCAGTTTCAACGCGGTGGCGACAGCGCTGCCGCGATTGCGTTTTACCGGCATGGCGTGGGGAGATTATGACAACGACGGCGCGCCGGACCTGCTCATCGCTGGCGAATCCAATAATGTCCCGGTCACCAAGCTGTTCCGGAATAACAACGGCGTGCTGGCGGATAGCGGCATCGTTTTCCCGCCGGTAAAAATGGCGGCGGTCGCCTGGGGTGATTTTGATAATGACGGCGATTTGGACCTTTGCCTGTCGGGAATCAATTCGAGCGGTTATGGGGCTCAAGGCCGAATCTACCGCAATGCCGGCAACGGATCCTTTGTGGACATCACTTCACCGATTGATGGGTTGGCCCGAAATGGAGGTGGCAGCGGTGAGGGCATAGCGGAATGGGGTGATTACGACGGCGATGGAGATCTGGATCTTTTGCTGCACGGTGGTAACAGCATCAACTTCGGTTACACGTGGATATATCGCAATGACGGCCCTGCGGGATTTGTAAAAGCGAGTGTCGGGATGGATTATGAATCCCGCCAAGGCGCGGGTTGGGCGGATTATGACAATGATGGAGACCTCGACATCGGTTTGGGCTACCGGTACGAGTATTTCGGTACGCACTTCTACCGCAATGACGGCGGCTTTTATTACGATACGACCAATAATATTCTTGGCTTGGGCCAGGGCTCGTTGGTTTGGGGCGATGCAGACAGCGATGGCCGGTTGGATCTTTTGCAAACGGGGGAAAATTACCAAGCTACCGCCAGGGCGATACGGCTGTTTCGGAATCACGGTCCGGTCACCAACACGCCGCCCACGGCGCCGGCAACCATCGGAGCGCAGGTCAACGGACGGACGGTGCGGCTCAGTTGGCCGGTGGCCAGTGATGTCAATCAAACCAACGCCCTTACTTACAATCTGCGCGTCGGGACCGCGCCGGGCAGCGGGAACATCTGCCCGCCGCAATCGTTGGCTGATGGGCGGCGACTGCGGCCCGGGTTGGGAAATGTGGGGTTGAACACTGCCTGGAGACTCCGCAATCTTTCGCCGGGGACCTATTATGCCAGCGTTCAAGCCGTGGATGCCGGATGGCTCGGCTCCGCCTTTAGCCCTGAAATAAGTTTTACGATTGCGAGTCCCCCCGGCCCGCCCAGTGGGATCACCGAGATGGTCACCGGCATTACTTTTAGCGATGCGACGCTTAACGGCGTGGCCAATGCGAACGGGGCGGCGGCCAGCGCTTGGTTTCAATTTGGAACGACCACGAACTACGGCTTGAAGACTTCACCGGTCCTGATTGGAGCCAGTACCAATGATGTGACGCTCAGCACCGTCATCACCGGATTGGTGGCGACGACGACTTATCATGTTCGGTTGGCGGTGAGCAACGCCTTCGGCATCAATTTCGGTGACGACCGCACTTTTGACACGGTGCCCCGCACGCAATTCAGCGAAATGGATTTCGGCCTGGTAACGTCCATCTCGGGGGGCGGTCGTTGGGTTGATTATGATAACGACGGCGACTTGGACTTGGCGAGTGGCGGGGGAAAATTGATGCGTAATGACGGGGGCGTGCTCACAAATACCGGAGTTACTTCTCCCAGCGGAAACGGAATGTTGGGCGATTTTAATCGGGATAATTTTGTGGATCAATTGGGTCAATTCACGGTGTCGCAAAACAACAGAAATGGCGCGTTCACCAATTTTTCCCTGAATCTGGTGCCCGCCCCGGACAATTACTCCGTTGGCGCCTGGGGCGATTATGATGGCGATGGGGCTCCCGACTTCGTGCTCACCGGCAGCGTGGTGAGTAACTCTTACTACGCGACCCTGCTATATCGAAATTTAGGGGATAAGCTTACCAACATGACCGTTCAATTGCCGACAGTGACCGATGGAGCGCGGAGTGCCCCCGGTTGGCTGGATTATGACGGGGATGGACGGCTCGATATGTTCATCTCCAGCATCCGATTTGCTTCCCAGCCTTGTTATATTTACCGCAACCTTGCTGGCGGGATTTTTGTCAATAATACCAACGCGTTCCTCGGTGGCGACTCGGGCGAATCCCGCGATTGGGCTGATTACGATAATGATGGTGATCTTGATTTGGCGGTGGGAGCTCCCCTTGGGACCACGACTCCCCTCAGGACGCGAATTTACCGCAATGATGGCAATGTGGCGGTGGACCTCGGGCTCACCAACATTCCAATCAGCGCGCAAATTTGCTGGGCTGATTTTGACAACGATGGCGACGCTGATTTGAGTTTGGTCGCGCCGGAACCAGTTTACTTTCGCGCGGTGCGCCTGTTCCGGAATGACGGCGGCACTTTCACGGACACGGGTTTTAAGATCAATGGCGCCCGATTAATGTCCTGGGGTGATTTCGATGGCGATGGCGATCTGGACCTTGTGGTTTCCGGAGAAACGGAGGCGCAACAGAGTTTTGTCCGGGTCTACCGCAACAACAACCTGGTTTCCAACGCGCCACCCACGGCGCCGACGGGATTGCATTCCGCGCTTGCGGGCAACGCAATTGTTTTGGGTTGGAATCAGCCGACGGATGATCATCAAACCAATGGTTGGAGCTACAACCTGCGGGTGGGAACGACTCCCGGGGGTTGCGACATCATGAGTCCGCTGGCGAACTTAACGAACGGGTATCGGCGGCTGCCTGGGTTTGGAAATGCCGGTGTGGGCACCACGTGGGTATTAACCAATTTGCCTTTGAACACTTTCTATTGGAGCGTGCAGGCGGTGGATCAAAGTTTTGCGGGCTCGCCCTTTGCTTCCGAAGCGATATTTATCCGGCCACCGCGCTTTACGATTCAATTGCTATCGAATGGCCTGCCGCAATTGACGCTTGTCGGCGAGCCGTTGCGGCAATATCGGGTCGAGGTTTCTGGAAATCTCGCTGATTGGGTTAGTCCCACCAATATTACCGCTGGTAGCAATGGCGTGGTGACGTTTGGCGAAGCGACCGCAGGTTATGTCCGAAGATATTATCGCGCCGTTCGCTTGCCCTGAGCCCGCTATTTCTCCGCACTCGCAAGAATGGTTTGAAAATGCGGCGGCTGCTCTTCGCGCGCCACGACGCTGATTTCAATTTTCTTAAGACCGGCAACTTCAAGCCAGCGATGCAAATCGCTTTCCGCAAATCCCAGCCAGCGGTCGCCGTAGAGTTCGCGCGCTTTCTCGAATTTGTGCGCGAGCAAATCCAGAATCAAAATCTGGCCGTGCGGCTTGAGCAGTTTGGCGGCGCTTTGCAAGGCGGCGCTTGGATCTTCAGCGTGATGCAATGCCTGACTTAACACGACGAGGTCAACGCTGCCGGGTTCAATGGGCGGGTTTTCCAAATCGCCCAGCCGGAATTCGAGGTTCTTCAGCCCGGCCTTTTTCGCCTTGGTGGCGCCGAAGGCGACAATTTTCTCCGAGTTGTCCACGGCGATGACTTTTTTGCAGCGGCGCGCCAACAATTCACTTAACAAACCTTCGCCCGCGCCCAAGTCGGCCACTGTGATCGCTGGCAACATCCGCAGCAACAGATGCCCGAACGCCTGCCACGAACGGCCCGGTCCGTAAACGCGGTCGAAGCGACCGGCGACTTGATTGAAGAACACCTGCGCCTGCTCATTCCGGCGGGCGAGGATGCGCTTGAGGTTGATCTGGTCGCTGCCGTGCTCGGGGACTTCCTTCGCGCCGCGGATGGCGAGTTGGATGAATTCCGCCGTCGTTTCATCCGCCAGGGGATTAAGTTTGTAGAAGGTCCGTTTGCCCTCGCGGCGCGCTTCGACCAGCTCGCAATCCAGCAGCAGGCCCAAGTGCGTGGAAATGCGCGATTGCCCCATGCGGGTGACTTCTTGCAGCTCGTTGACGGACAATTCGTCCTTTTCCAACAATGCCACGATGCGCAGGCGGGTGGCATCCGAGAGGGCGCGCAGGGATTTTAATGTGGAAGACATAATCAGTTTAATTCAGGAATTTGCCAAACAGCGTCACGGCCGAACCACGGGGATTTTTCCTCGTTATCGCCGTCATCGTCAACAGCATCTCCGCTCACGCTCCAGACGATGCGGCGGTCGGCGGAGTAGCACAGGGAAGCGTCGGCAAATGGATCGTAAGGCAAGCGGTCAACAATCTTCTCGTCAACCAGCTCGGAAAGTTTGCGGGGCAATTTTCCTTTTCGCTGCTCGAAAACCAAAAGTGCGATCACCGTTCGACCCGCCTCCCGGGCGGTGCGGGCGCGAAAGATTTTGGCATCGCTACCCACGAGGTCGCCGAGGGAACATACCGAGAAGAGTCGTCCCACCGGATCCTCAATCTTCAGATAAGCGCTCCGGGCTTTGCGCGCGGCCTCTCTGCTTAGGGGGAAGGGTTCGTCTTTCACCAATTCCATCAGGGGCTCGATTTCCTTCAGGAAATCCTCGGAAACCTGTTCGCGTTGGTCTTCTACGTGGGTAAAACGATTGGTCCACGCCGTGCAGGCGTTGGTCCGGAAAATCCGGTAATGATTGGCGCCAGCTTCCATGGCGGCGGCTTCATTATATGGCTTTGGATGTTGGGAAACCAACATCGGGTCGAGCAGGACTTTGAACGGCCGGCGAAATTCCTCCGGATAAAGCGACATCGCGATATTAGTTTCCGCGATTTTTGACCAGGTTTCCGCGATTTTTTTAACGTCGGTGGGATGGGCCGCATACAGCGTGAACTCGACGCTCAGGATGTGCGCATAGGTGTTGGTTTCATTGTGGAGCGGGGGAAGGCTTTGGAGCAGGCGTTCCCGCAACAAAGCCGGCAGGTCGCGCCGGGCGGCCAAACGCATCATGGCCCCTTGAACGAGAGCCCGGCTGTTTGCTGAAATCAGATATTGGACCAGGGCCGCGTCCGCATCGACGCCGAGTTGCGTGAGGCGAAGGCTGCCTTCGAGCGACTTCACCGCATTGGTAAATTCG
>JADMIO011701126.1_pt1 | contig 31709 bp, 32 predicted proteins | sample 8958161 | NCBI WGS metagenome assembly JADMIO01 (sample SAMN16585339, study PRJNA669376) | soil metagenome | isolation source: Crop rotation soil | place: USA: Cullars Rotation, Alabama | collected 2011 | reverse complement strand
TATGGTGAAAGTTGGAACCTCTTACGTGCCGATCAGATTAAAACGAAAGGCCCAGTCTTTCGACTGAGCCTTTCGTTTTATTTGACCATGTTGGTATGATTTAAATTAATACGACTCACTATAGGGTCAGTGCGGCCGCGACTTCAAGTCACGTGAATTCCAAGCTTCGGATCCCACTGTGCTGGAAAGTGGAAACACGGAGTGAAGCCGTGATCGGAGCCTACGCGGTTTTGAACATTTTGGCAGAACATCGAGGGAATTATGATGCAGCGGTGATCGCGGCCTTCGGAGATCCTGGTGCAGAGGCAGGAAAAGAGATCGCTGGAGTGCCCGTAGTTGGCGTCACCGAGGCTGCTTTGTCGACCGCCTGTTTGGTTGCAAGACGATTTTCCATTGTGGCGATTTCACCGGGTTTAGCCCGCTGGTATGGAGAATTTGTCGCATATGCCGGCCTGCAGTCGAGACTCGCTAGCGTGCGCTTCCTTCCTAAAATTTCTGGCGATGTTGCAGATGTGCGCAATGCGCAACGAGCCCAACTCGTTTCGCTATGCGACGAGGCAGCAGGGTCCGACGGCGCCGATGCAATTATCGTCGCCGGCGCGCCCCTCGCTGGGTTCGCAGAAGAATTGGCGCATCAAGTCCCCATACCGATGATTGATGGCACCGCCTGTGCAGTGCGCCACGCTGAAATGCTGGTCGGGTTGGGATACGGCAAAGGCCGCAAAGGCATGTTCAGCCCGCCGACGCCGAAACACTCCTCAGGACTTCCGAAAGCGCTTGCTCATTTCTGGTCCGGTGAGCAGTCCGGCTAAATATGGACGCTCGAACGAAGCGACAAACAGCTCGCGCCCTCTCAGCATGAGCCGACTGATCAAATCCGGTTTGGCGCCCTCGCAAGAACCTGTCGCAATTCGTTTCGATGGTGAAAGTATCTCCTGTTACGAGGGCGAGACGATCGCCGCGGCGCTGACCGCTGCTGGCCGTTTGGGATTGAGACGTACAAAAGAAGCCGCGCCGCGCGGCGTCTTCTGCGGCATGGGGATCTGTCACGACTGCCTCGTGTCGGTCGATGGCCAAAGAAATCTCCGCGCCTGCATGACGCTGGTTCGAGCCGGCATGGAGGTGCATTCCGAATGCCACGATGCCCCGATCCCCGCACGGGGCATCCCAATTTTGGGCGAACCTCCTCTTGGTCCAGAAACGCCATCGCGCAATGTTGAGGTGCTGGTAATAGGAGCAGGTCCCGCGGGCCTTTCAGCATCCATCGCGGCCGCATCCGCAGGCGCCTCGGTCGTTGTCATCGACGAGCGGGACAAGCCCGGCGGGCAATATTTCAAACAGCGATCCGACTCATTTCCGCGAACGCTGAATCTCGATGCTCAGTTCCGTGCCGGAGCGCGCCTGATTGAAGAGGCGCAACGAAACAACATCGAGATTTTGACCGGCGCACTCGTATGGGGCGGGACAGCAAAAGAGATTTGGGCAGTAGTGAATGGCGGTGCGCTCGTGTTGCAGCCGAAAAAGTTGATCATCGCGACTGGCGCGCATGAAGTTGCCTATCCCGTCCCTGGCTGGACCTTGCCAGGAGTCATGACAACGGGTGCGGCCCAAACGATGGCGCGCTCGCACCTCGTATCGCCGGGCCGCCGAGTTGTAATATGCGGCAATGGTCCGCTGAACTTTCAGGTTGCAGTGGAGCTCATCGAAGGCGGCGTCCAGGTTGTCGCTGTCGTGGAGGCGGCACCATCTCCGGGGTTGAAGAATTTCGGATCGGCACTCCGAGCTCTCGTTCACTCTCCCTCGCTGATGCGCGATGGCGCCCGGTATCTGCACCGGCTGCGGCGAGCGAAGGTTCCGATTCTGTGGGGCAATGTTGTCACGGCAATCGAAGGTAACGGTCGCGCGCGGACGATACGCATAGCGCCCGCGGCGCAAGATTGTAGCCGCGCTTCCATTGACGAGCGCCGTATCGAAGCGGACGCAGTTTGTCTCGGTTACGGCTTTGCGCCGAATGCAGAGCTGGCGCGGCAAATCGGATGCACCCATCTTCTGGTAGACGGCGCAATGCCGGTGCCGGAGCGAAACTCGCAATGCGAGTCAAATATTGGCGGTGTGTTTATTGTTGGCGATTGCGCCGGGCCGAACGGAGCAAAAATTGCACTGGCCGAAGGCGCAATAGCAGGATTCTCAGCAGCGTCCGCGCTTGGGCACCGTCTTTCCGAGCCCCTCCGCAAGGACCTGAAACGTCAACACGCACTTTGCCGAAGCCACCGAGCCTTTCAGAAAGCATTGTGGAAGATTTTTGCACCAACGCCCGGATCTTCGGAAATATCAGACGATACGATCTTGTGCCGCTGCGAATCCGTGAAATTTGGGGAAGCCAGACGGCTGATGCAGGGCGACACAGCCACTCTGTCATTCGTCAAGCAGCGGACCCGCGCGGGAATGGGACGCTGCCAAGGGCGCTATTGTGGACCACTCCTGGGTAAATTACTCGCGCAGCGTGGCAACGGATTACGAAGTTCATTCGGATTATTTGCACCGCGCCCGCCGCTCAAACCTGTCTCCATTTCGGCCATTGCGTGCGAAAAACCGGAATGGTCCGACTACCGTCGTGTGCCCGCACCGGCGATCCGGAACTCCGCCAAAATCGCACGCAAACCAAATCTAAAAGCTGACATCCTGATTATCGGCGGCGGGGCGATGGGCGCTGCAACGGCCTTGCCGCTCGCGCACGCCGGGTTTGATACTCTTTTGGTAGACATTGGGGCGGTCAATTCGCAAACCTCGGGCGCCAATGCTGGCAGTCTGCACGTCCAGCTCACTTCAAAAGACTTTGGAGCCCGTGCCGGCGGCGGCAGCAAGCGCGTTGCGGACGCACTTCGTCTGAACAAGGAATCGGTGCGTATTTGGGGTGAGATAGCGGCGTCGGCGGACTGCGACCTAGAATACAAAATCGGGGGCGGAATCATGGTCGCCGAATCCGACGAACAGCTCCGCTATCTCGAATCCAAGATAGCTCTGGAACGCAGCCACGGCATCGACTCCGAGTTGCTAACCCGAGCCGACTTGCGACGGCACGCGCCTTATGTCGCGGAGTTCATGGCGGGCGCGGCACTCTGCCGCGACGAAGGCAAGATCAACCCCTTGCTCGCTACGGACCTGCTGGTTCGGCAAGCTCAGGCTTGTGGTGCCAGAATCCTGCCTCACACCGGCGTGACCGGACTGCAACCGACTGCCGGCGGCTACGAGGCAACAACCGAGAACTGCAATATTTTTTCAAAGCAAGTTATCAATGCTGCCGGAGTGTGGTCGCCGGCAATCGCCGCAATGCTCGGCATCGAACTGCCGGTCACTGCCGCTCCGCTGCAGATGCTGGTCACGGAACCGGTCGAGCATTTTATCCCGCATCTTGTCGCGCATGCAGGCCGCCATCTGACTTTGAAGCAGGCGGCGAATGGCGGGATCATGATCGGAGGAGCCTGGCCGGCGGCATTCGACCCAGTCACCGCGCAATATGGTGTTCTGCGCGAAAGCGTGGAGGGCAATCTATGGGTGGCCCATCGTATTGTCCCTTCACTCGGACATTTTCGACTGCTGAGGGCCTGGGCTGCGATGAACGTTCTGACCGACGGCGCACCCATAATAGGGCCGGTGCCCGGACACCCGGGATTTCATGTCGTCGTGAGCGTCAGCGGCTACACCCTTGCCCCGGTGCTCGGCCGTCTGGTCGCGGAGTACATCGCGACGGGAAAACCGTTCCTCGACATAGCACCCTATTCGATAACGCGATTTGGAGCGCACTGAGGAAACGCGGCTGCGTCCGCTAGCAGCGCAAGCGATCGAAAATTCGGTCAGGCCGCCTTGTGACGGAGCACGCCAAGTTCAGTGAGCACGGCTTCGATCCTCGCGTATTTTTGAGGTGGGACCGGCAGACGCGGAAGACGCGGTTCACCCATCGGCATGCCAAGCATTTTCATGGCTGCTTTCGTAGACCCCACATAATAATTGCCTTCAAGCTCCACCAACAAGGGCAGAAGACGATAATAGAGATCGCGCCCGGCGACGGCGTCGTTTTTCGTGACGGTCAAGTTGTAAAGATCTGCCGACATGCGCGGCACGATGTTACCGCATACCGAAACATAACCGACAGCTCCCACCAGGTAGGATTCGAACGCATGATGACCGCAAAAGACGGTCATGCGCTCCCCACACAGACGCTGGATTTCCCGGATCCTTGTGACATCTTTGCTGGATTCTTTGATGTACCGGACCGTGTCTATCTGAGCCAATCTGGCAACTAACGTCGGAACCAAATCGACATTTGTAGTTCGCGGATTATTGTAAAGCATGATCGGAATCGAGACGGCTTCTCCGATCCGCTTAAAATGAGCAAACAACTCGTCTTCACTCGGCGCGCTGTAAAAGGGCGGCGCAATCATCAGGCCATCAGCGCCTAGAGTTTCTGCTTCGCGAGCCATCCGTATTGCATCTTCGGCCCATTCAGCGGTGGCGCCCACCAACACCGGAATTCGACCGGCCGCCTGCTCTATTGTGGCAGTAACGATCTGCGTTCGCTCCGCTTCGGTGATGGAAAGAAACTCGCCATTGCTCCCGAGAGGAATAATACCGGGGACCCCTTCCGCGATTTGCCAGTCCACAAGCCGACGAATAGCCGGCTCGTCCACTGACAGGCCATCGGCCGTGAATGGCGTGACCAGGACGGTATAACTTCCCCGAAATTCGACCATCTCTATTTCCTACACGCTGCGGAACGAGCGAAACAATTATGGCGCAAGTTTTACGATACTCCAGTGCAAGCGGCTTGCGCGATAATTGTGCCCACTGATGTCATTTCGACATTAATTTGCCTTCGCATTCGGGCCGCGAACTGAAAATTTGCTGCCCTCTAGCCGGGACATTCCAAATTTATCGAAAAGCCCGTCGTAAGTCCCGTCGGCTTTCAATGTCGTCAATGCGTCTGCGGTGGCTTGAGCAAGATCAAGGTCGCGAAATGCGAAGGCAATTTGCGAGGGCCATATATCAAGCAACGCTACCTTCCCGCCGCGGCGATCCTGGATTGCGATCGCTGTGTTGTTTGGCGTCAAGAACGTGTCCACTTGCCCGGCCTGGAGCGCTGAGAGAGCTTCAGCCGCGTTTCCGAATCCCTGCACGGTGATTGGCTTTTGTCCCTTTACTTGCAGGTCCTTTGATAGCTCATTGGCCAACCGGAACGGATAGCTGTTAACTTCAACAGAAATGCGCAAACCCGACATGTCTTCCGGCTTTTGAAGCTGCAACGTGCTGTTCGTGCCAATAACTGCTCCGTAGCCCTGCTTGGCATACGGGACCATATGGAACATCGTCGCACGCTCTTCAGTCCAAAACAGGCCAGTATTGATCATGTCAAAGCGCCCGACTTTCAACGCGGGTATCATGCTTGGCGTGTCCATTCGAATAAACGCGGCGTCCAAGCAGAGCTTCCGAGCAATCGCGCGCCCAAGATCGACGTTCAGGCCCATCAGCTCGCCCTTCTCGTCAAGATACTGTTGCGGCGGCTGGGTTGGGTTGATTGACATTTGCAACTTTCCCGCTTCGACCAGATTCTTCGATCCCACGGAGGTCTGGCATTGCTGAGCCCAGACTGGCGTTTGGGAAAACACGCACAGCATCACGAAAGTCGGAACAAAGCTTTTCACGTCCAACTCCTTGTCTCCGGCACTGACCGGTTTAATTCTAACTGGACCGCTTGCGAATTCCTATCTCTGCAAAAATTGACACAGGTACAAATAACCCTCGATAGATAACGAGGAAACAAGCGTGGAAGCTTGTCAAGCAAGCGAAACTTCGATCAAATCAAAAGAAAAACCTGCCGCCTTTTCGCACAGGTAACCGCTCGTGCTCGGAAATGTCGCGAAGCCTTGGGACGTCCGATTTTGAATACAGCCAGTCAGGCAAATCAGCAGGACAAATCGAGTCGCGGCCCGAGCAGCGATGATTTCGTCGTCGAGATGTTGAACGTCGACAAGTGGTTTGCGGAATTTCAAGCCCTAAAGGATGTGACGCTGCGCGTTCGTCGCGGTGAACGCGTCGTCATCTGCGGACCTTCCGGCTCGGGAAAATCAACGCTCATTCGATGCATAAATCACCTGGAAAAGCACCAAAGCGGCAAAATTTTTGTCAACGGATCCGAATTAACAAACGACAAGAAAAACATTGTGAGCATCCGGCGTGAAGTTGGAATGGTGTTTCAGCAATTCAATCTCTTTCCGCATCTCACAATTCTGCAAAACTGCACGCTCGCACCGCTTTTCGCAAAGAAGATGGACCAACGTGATGCCGAAGATATCGCGATGCGCTATCTAACGCGCGTGAAAATACCCGAGCAAGCGAACAAATATCCGGGTCAGTTATCAGGAGGGCAGCAGCAGCGCGTCGCCATCGCTCGCGCCTTGTGCATGAGCCCGAAAGTGATGCTGTTTGACGAGCCCACTTCTTCCCTCGATCCAGAAATGGTGAGCGAAGTTCTCGACACAATGATTTCGCTCGCGGAGGAAGGAATGACAATGATTTGTGTGACCCACGAGATGGGATTTGCGAAACGGGTGGCAGATCGAATTGTTTTTATGGATGAGGGCGCCATCGTTGAGACCGCCCCGCCAGAGGAATTCTTTGGCGCCCCGCGCCACGAAAGAACAAAGCTCTTTCTCAAGCAATTGCTGCATTGATGTCTTTCGACCGGGACGCAGACTGGAAACAACAATGCATATTTTCAGCTTCGAGGCCTTCCTGGGTTACTTTTTCAATCCATTTTTGGTGGAGGGGATTCTTTACACACTGGGTCTGACTTTTTTCCCCATGGTATTCGCCCTCGTTCTAGGGACGATTTTGGCGCTTCTGCAGGCCGCGGGATGGTGGTTTTCAAAAGCAGCACAAACTTACGTCTGGCTCTTCCGCGGCACGCCACTTCTTGTGTTGATGGTGATGATTTATACGGCGCTGCCGCAAGTCGGGCTGAAGTTTGGAGTCATTACCTGTGCTGTTCTGGCCCTCACGCTCAATGAAGCGGCTTATCTTTCCGAGATCATTCGGGCCGGGCTGATGTCTGTCCCGCGGGGCCAGAAAGATGCAGCCGAAGCCCTCGGTCTCACGGGGTGGTTCGTCTTCAGCAAAGTGGTGGGTCCTCAGGCAATGCGATTGATCATTCCGCCAATCGGCAATTCCGTGAACGGATTGTTGAAAGCGACTTCGCTTGCGTCAGTGATATCCGTTGAAGAGCTGATGCGGCGAGGTCAGGTTCTTATGAACGTGAAATTCGAGGGACTGGAGATCTACTGTGTTGTCGCTATCTATTATCTGCTGATGACAACTGCGTGGACGCTCATCCAAAATCCATTGGAGCGCCGGTTTGGGCGCGGATACGCCACCAACGACGTGACCGCAAATTTTCGTTGATCCGAAAACGACGGCAAGTCGCAGCTTCTACATCTCCGCATTGGATGCGATTCGGGAATTGCGGCAATCGATATGTTGACTGCCTGGCCACCGTCGCTGGCTAAACGTTTGCACAAATTCGCGGCCACCCATTCCTTATTTTTTCCGTACGGGCGGCAGCCGGCCACGGTCCATTGCACTAAATCGTTGAAATGATTGGCGCTCCCTAGGGGACTCGAACCCCTGTTTCGCCGTGAGAGGGGTTAAACCGTGTCATGCACGTTTCAATTCACTTCTTGGAAGAGAGTTCGACCGGAGGTCGTCCAGATAATCGGCCCAAACTTGCATCATCGAAACTCTCTCAGCCCAATATTCGGCGCCGAACGTATACGCTCGCCGAAACGTCATCTTCCTCCTGATGAGCTAACTGCCGTTCGATCGCGTCCGGGTTCCACTTTCCCATTTCATTGAGGCGCGTCGAAGCCATTCCGCGGAACCCATGCGCACTAATTGTCTCTGACTCGTATCCCATGCGTCGCAGAGCACCATTCAATGTGTTTTCGCTCATAGGCCGGCCATCTCTAAGCATGGATGGAAACAACCAACGTCCGGTGCCGCTAAGCGGCTGTAGCTCCTTTATGATGGTCAGAGCCTGTCGTGAGAGCGGCACGCGATGCGGTCGCCGCATTTTCATTTTCTCAGGCGAAATGCGCCACTCGGCGGCATGGAGATCAAATTCGCTCCATTCTGCATGACGCAACTCACCGGGCCGCACGAACGTGAGAGGCAAAAGGCGGAGCGCGAGGCCAGTGATTGGGCGGCCTTTGAATTGGTCGATATCACGAAGAAGAGCGCCTATCGCTGTCGGGTCCAAAATGGTCGCGGCGGTGTTTGACTTTCGGTGTGATCAAGGCGCCACGAAGATCAACACTAGGATCGCGTTCAGCCCGACTCGTCGCGATGGCATAACGGAATACCATCCCACAGGTACTTCGCAGGCGGCGCGCGGTTTCATAATGTCCACGCGCCTCGACCTTTTTCAGCACCGTCAAGAGTTCAGGCGCGCTGATTTTGGCGACGGGTCATTCGCCCAGTTCTGAAAACGCAAATTCCAATATCCAGCGTACTTTATAGAGTGTTTTAGCCGCGCGCCCTTCCTTTTCCATCTTGTCGAGCAGCTCTTCGGCAACAAGGCGGAATGACTTTCTATCTGCGTACTTTTCTAGCTTTCGCTGCAATGAGGGATCCGTACCCTCCTCCAAAAGCCTTCGCGCTGCGAGACACCGACTGCGGGCCTCTGCGAGGGTGACCCAGGATAGATGCCCAGCGCCAAAGTTTTTTGCTCACCGGCAAGTCGGTATGAGAGCCGCCAGAGCTTTGATCCATGCGGCTGAATAAGCACATGCAATCCAGCGCCATCGGAAAGCTTGATCGGCTTTTCGCCCGGCTTGGCATTGCGGATCGCAATATCGGTGAGTGGCATTTTTCTGCCCGCGTTGTGTTGGTACCGCGTTTCGATACCAACAAAAATACCAACAGATCAGCCGGATGCCGGGAACTATTGGCGAACAAGCGCGAACTAGAATTAGGCTACGAGATTGATTTTGCAAACGGTTCGAACAACCGCGAGCATCTGCGAACGATGATGTGGTGCCCAGGGGCGGGATCGAACCACCGACACTGCGATTTTCAATCGCATGCTCTACCAACTGAGCTACCTGGGCGCCGGGCCCCGAGGGGCACGTAAGGAGAGCGCGCGCCTTATAGACCATTTTTTGCCGCGCAGGGAAGCGCCGGGGCGAAGAAAAATCCTGGGCTAACTCGATAAAAGATCAGGCAAATCCGGCTCGGAAACCGGCGCCCGAACCCGCCTCCGATATGCCTCGGGCAGGGAGCGGTGCGGCCAACATGCTTGCCGGTCCTCAATGATGTGTTGGGCCCGCACTGCCTTGTGCCGATGCTTCAGCTTCGCTCAACCCACCCCGATCGCCTTGCGAAATCTCGTCTTCAGTTCGACACCATCGCGCAACGGCAGCACGCGCGGCGGATCGCTCGGTGCAATATGCACGCAAGCGAAAAACAGCTCGCGGAAATCGCGCAGCCGCGCGGTAAGCTCCGGCAATCCCGTTTCGTCCTCGACTCCGATCGCGGTTTCGAAGCCGCAGGCGCGCGCCGCGGCGACAAGGTCTGCGGTTCTTGCCGTATGGCTTTCCTGCATTCCCGTTTCGCCATAGCGGCCATTGTCGAAGACGATCACCGCAAGGTTGGGCGGACGCTTCAGCGCGATGGTGGCGAGGCTCCCGAGCCCCATCAGCATCTCGCCGTCTCCCGTGATCACAGCGACGCGCTTTTTCGGCTGGGCGAGCGCAAGGCCAAGCCCGATCATCGCGGCGCCGCCCATCGCGCCCCAGAGATAGAAGTTGCGTGGATCGTCGCCGAGCGAGGCAAGATCCCATGTGGTCGAGCCGAGGCCCGGCACGACCAGAAGATCGCCCGGCCGATCGGCGAACAACGCGGCAATGGCGGTGCGCCGCTCGATGGTCATTTGGTCCACACCTTGCGGCCGATCAATTGCTGCGAAAGCAAGACAGCCGCGGCGCGCTCGCCGCCAAAGGCATAATCAATCGCCGCCGCAGCTACAGCCGGAGATTCATCAGGCGTCGACGCGCGCGTGACTTTCGTTTCGCACAAAGCCAGTACCGGCTCGACGATGCCGCCCATCGGGACTTGCCACGGATTGAACTCCTCCCATTCGCCACGCATCGTGATCAGCGTGACGAAGGGGAAGCGGCAGGTGCGAATGAGCGAGAGCATGTTGATGCAATTGCCGACGCCGCTTGATTGCATCAATAGAACGGAGCGCTGACCGCCGAGCCACGCGCCCGCCGCGAGCGCGACGCCTTCTTCTTCCGTGGTCAGCACCACATCCGCAATCGCGGTATCGGCCTTGCACAAATCGATCAGCCGCGCGTGGCCCGCGTCGGGCACGTAGCCGACTTGCCGGATGTTGGCGCGCTTAAATACATCGAAGATGCGATTAGGCCAATCCTGCGTCACGGTCTCACTCGGCATTGCCATCCGCCGGGCGAACCTGATCGCTTTCGTCCTCGCTCTCATTTTCCTTGACAGGAATTGCATAGACGCCCGACAGCCAGCGATGGAGATCGACATCGGCGCAGCGCTTCGAGCAGAAGGGGCGCAAATTTTCGAGCGCGGGCTTGCCGCAGATCGGGCAGGGCTTTTCGGGGGCGAGAGAGGGGCTGCTCATGCCACTTAACATAATGTGCGTCAGGAAATTTTCAGCGTAATCCCGCCGTCGACCACAAGATCGATGCCGGTAACATAGCGGCTCTCATCACTCGCGAGGAAGACCGATGCCCAGGCCACGTCCCAGGCATTGCCCCCGAAACCCATTGGAACCTGCTTCGCCCGCGCCTTCCACATCTCATCTTCGCCGCCATAGGCGGTCGCAAGCGCGGCCGATTTCGCAACCATCGGAGTTTCCATAAGACCCGGCGAGATCGCGTTCACGCGGATTTTCTTCGGCGCGTACTGCACGGCGGTCGTGCGGGTCATATGCGCCAGCGCTGCCTTGGTCGCGTAATAGCTCGCATAGGGCACGCCGGTATAGCGCAAGCCTGCGATCGAGGAGATGTTAATGATCGAGCCACCTCCCTGCTCTTCCATCGCCGGAATCACATGCTTCATGGTGAGGAAGGCCGATTTCAGATTGATCGCCATGACACGATCCCACTTGTCTTCAGGCAGATCGACTACACCGCCGACTTCGGCAATGCCGACAATGTTGTCGAGAATATCGATACGCCCGTAAACCTTACGGCAGGCGTCAACCATCGCCGCGACAGCGGCCGCTTTTGTCGCGTCGGCTTGATGCGCGATCGCCTCCCCGCCCTCACCCTTGATGATGCCGACGGTTTCCTCAGCTGCCGCCAGATTGAGATCGGCGCAGAACACCTTGGCGCCTTCGCGCGCGAACAGGATGGCCGTCGCCTTGCCGTTGCCGAAGCCCGGTCCAATGGAGCCGGCCCCGACGACGAGCGCGACTTTTCCCTTGAGGCGATCAGGCATGTCGTGAACTCCGCGCTGCATCCTGCGCGCGCAACTCGGTCTTGAGAATCTTGCCGTAATTGTTCTTCGGCAGGGCCTCGATGAACACATAGTCCTTTGGCCGCTTGAAGCGCGCGATCGATTGCAGGCAAAGCGCATCGAGATCGGCCGGCTTTGCCTCGCCCACGACATACGCGACCACGACCTCGCCCCATTCGCGGTCCGGCCGCCCGATCACCGACACTTCTCTTACCTTGTCGTGCTTCAGCAGAATCTCCTCGACCTCGCGCGGATAGATATTCGAGCCGCCGGAAATGATCACGTCCTTGGAGCGATCCTTCAGCGTGAGATAGCCGTCGCGATCGAATGCGCCGACATCGCCGGTATGCAGCCAGCCGCCGCGCATCGATATCGCGTTCGCTTCCGGGTTCTGCCAATAGCCGGGCATCACCACATCGCCGCGGCAGAGGATTTCGCCGCTCTCGCCAATCGCCACCGCGCGATCGTCCTGATCCGCGACCATCACATCGAGACAGGCATATGGCTTGCCGGCGGACGCAAGCCGGTCGAGCCAGCGCGGATGATCGCGGTTCGCGATGTGCTCTTTCGACAGATGGGTGATGGTCATCGGGCTTTCGCCCTGCCCGTAAATCTGCGCGAGGCGCGGGCCGAAGCGGTCGAGCGCGCGCAATGTGTCTTCGACATACATCGGCGCGCCGCCCCAGACGATGGTGCGGAAATTCTCCACCGGTCCGGCGCTTCCACTGTCGACCAGCCGCTTGATCATGGTCGGCGCGCCGAACATCGACAGACGCGGCCAGCGCCTGGCGGCAGAAAAAATTTCCTCCGGCTCGAAGCCGCCGGATTGCGGCACGACGTTGACGCCCATCCGCATCACATGCGCCATGATGTAGAGACCAGATCCGTGACTCATCGGCGCGGCATGCAGGATCGGATCGCCCGGCATCACCTGATCGACCTCCGAAACGTATGCGTGACTCATCGCAGAGAGAACGCGATGCGTCAGCATTGCGCCCTTGGGGCGGCCCGTAGTCCCTGACGTGTAGAACAGCCACGCGAGGTCGTTCGGCTCGCGCGGAACCAGCGCCATCGGTTCGGCTTGCAACAGCGATTGATAGTCCGTGTCACCGACCGCGATCATCCGCTCCAGCGATTTCGGTGCGTGCGAGGCGATGGCGGTATCGATACCTGGTGACGCGAAACAGACGCGCGCGCCGGAATGTTCGAGAATGTAGCCCAGCTCGGCCGCATGAAGCTTCGCGTTGGCCGGAACGGCGGCAAGACCCGCGTGCCAGATGGCGTAGAGAATTTCGAGGTATTCCGGGCAATTCTTCGCGGCGATGACGACGCGATCGCCCGGCTTCAATCCGAATTTGCCTGTCAGCGTGCCAGCCAACCGCGCCGTCCGTTCGGCGAAGGCTGCATAATCGTGCAGCACGCGCTCGCCGAAACCTATCGCCGGCCGATCACCGTGGCTTTTTCCCGCACGCTCGAGCCACAACGCGAGATTCATGACGCGCTACTGCGACAACCAACTGAAATGGACCGGGAAGCCCTCGCCTTCGAGCATCGCAATCGTGTCGTAAAGCGGCAACCCAACCACATTGCTATACGAGCCGACCATCTTGACGATGAAGGACCCCGCAAGTCCCTGCGCGGCATAACCGCCGGCCTTGCCGCGCCATTCGCCAGACGCGAGATAGGCTTCGATGTCGGTTGCGGACAGCCGCTTGAAGCGCACGCGTGTCTCGACCAAACGCTGGCGAAAAGATTCGCGCGGCGTCACGAGGCAGATCGCCGTATAGACGCGGTGATTGCGCCCCGAAAGAAGCCGCAGGCATTGCGAAGCTTCGTCTAGCAGCTCCGCCTTCGGCAAAATCCGCCGGCCGACCGCGACCACAGTGTCGGCCGCAATGACATAGGCTCCACGCAATTCCTCGTCGAGCCGCACCGCGGCGAGCGCGGCTTCAGCCTTGGCGCGCGCGAGACGATTGGCGCAGGCGCGCGGCAATTCTCCCCGCTTCGGAATTTCGTCGATGTCCGCCGGTTGCAGCGCATCCGGCTCGATTCCAGCCTGATTGATCAGCGCGAGGCGCCGGGGCGATCCCGAAGCAAGGACGAGTTTTGGCCGGCCGATCATCTTGATTTCCACCCCGCTGCGCAGCGAAGCGATACCGGAAATGGCTGATCCGGACAACGCCCGCGCTTACTCGTTCACACCCAAAGCCTGCCCAAAACGCTCGTTGATCTTCTGCTCAAGCTGATCACGCACCGCGCGATACGCGTCGAGGGTTTGCTCGCGGTTCCCGCCCGTGTCGCTCGGGTCGGGCGTCGGCCAATATTCGACGTCGGCGGCGAGCGTGCGGGTCAGTTCAAGCGCCTTGTGGTGCGCCTCGGGCGAAAGCGTGACGATTAGGTCGAAGTTCAATCCTTCCCACTCGTCCAGTTCCTCGAAGGTATGCGGCTTATGCTTGGAGATATCGATGCCGATCTCGTCCATCACGGCGACAGAGAATGGATCGAGTTCGCCGCTGCGCACGCCCGCCGATCCGGAATACATCGTTTTGCCGAAGCGCTGACGGAAAAGCGCGGCCGCCATCGGCGAACGGATTGAATTCAGGCCGCAGGCAAACAGCACCGATTGCGGTCTCGTGCTGCGTCCTTCCTCCGCCATGTCGCTCCGGTCCTATCCCTTCCAGTGCAGGACGCATATCAGGGTGAACAGGCGACGCGCGGTGCCGAAATCAACTTCGACTTTCTCCTTGAGGCGCTCCATCAGGATGTGCGAACCCTCGTCGTGCAGGCCGCGCCGTCCCATGTCGATCGCCTCAATCTTGTCTGGCGTCGCAGTGCGGATCGCCGCGTAATAGCTGTCGCAGATCAGGAAATAGTCCTTCACGATCTTGCGGAACGGCGTCAACGACAGAAGGTGCGTGACCACCGGCACCCCTTCGGGGAGCCGGATGTCGAAGCAGAGCCGGTTCTCGGTGATGCTGAGCGCGAGCGTGTAAGGTCCGCCTTCGTGCTCGGTCGGGCGAAACGAATTTTCCTCGATCAAATCGTAAATCGCGACCGCACGCTCGTGCTCGACATCCGGGCTCGACCGCCCGATCGATTCCTCGTCGAGCGTGACGGAGACGAGTCGGGCGGCGGGCTTGTCGCTCTTGCTCATCGCCGGTTGAGACGGATCGCGACCGAGCGCGCATGTGCGTCGAGCCCTTCGGCTTCGCCAAGCGCTATCGCCGCGGGACCGAGCGCGTTGAGTTGATCTGGCCCACACTTCAGGATTGAGGTGCGCTTCATGAAGTCGAGCGCGCCCAGCCCCGATGAAAAACGCGCGGAACGCGCGGTCGGCAGCACATGATTCGAGCCGCCGACATAATCGCCAATCGCTTCCGGCGTGTGTCCACCGATGAAGATCGCCCCCGCATTACGAATGCGCGACACAAACTTCTCGTCTTCGGCACATATGATTTCGAGATGCTCAGGCGCGATGGCATCGATCAGCGGAATAGCATCGTCGAGCGCCCCAACAAGGATGATTGCCCCGAACTCCTTCCACGATGCCGATGCGATCGCCATGCGCGGCAGCGTCGAAAGCTGCGCAGTTACTGCTTTCTCGACAGCACTCGCAAGTCTGGCATCATTCGTGATCAGAATCGATTGCGCAGCTTCGTCGTGTTCTGCTTGTGCAAGCAGATCGGCAGCAATCCAGTCAGGATTGGCGCTGCCGTCGGCCAGGATCAACACCTCGGAAGGTCCCGCGATCATATCGATACCGACCTTGCCGAAGACGAGACGTTTTGCGGCCGCGACATAGGCGTTGCCGGGCCCCACGATCTTCGCCACCGGCTTGATCGTCTCGGTGCCGTAAGCGAGCGCGGCAACCGCTTGCGCCCCACCGACACGATAGATTTCGTCGACTCCGCCGAGCTCCGCCGCTGCAAGCACGAGCGGATTGATCTTCCCATCCGGCGCCGGCACCACCATCGCGACGCGCGGCACGCCCGCGACCGTCGCAGGGACCGCATTCATCAGCACCGAGGAAGGATAGGCAGCGCTGCCGCCCGGCACGTAAAGTCCAACCGCCTCGATCGCGGTCCAGCGCACACCGAGCTCGACACCCAGCGCGTCGGTGAAGCGCTCGTCTTTCGGCTTCTGACGAATGTGAAACGCTTCTATCCGCTCGCGGGCAAGCTTGAGCGCATCGAGCGCCTTCGGGTCACAGACCTTCACCGCCGCGTCGATTTCCTGCGGCGACACGCGCAAGCCGGTTTTGCCGAGATCGAGCCGATCGAAGCGAAGACTGAGCGCGCTCAGCGCGCGATCTCCGTTCGCGGCAACCTCGGCGATGATTCCCCGCACCGCGTCTTCCACGTCGGACGCGGCCTCGCGCTTCGCCGCGAGGAACGCGGCAAAACGCGAAGCGAAATCGGCAGCACTGGCATCAAGTCGAAGCGGCATGGCCTGTTCCGGTGAAAGACAGGTGCTTGATAGTCCCCCGCCCCCGCGCTGGCAACGGAGCCCGGTTCAGTCCGGCGCAGCCTCTGGCGCCCTTTTTCGCGTCACCACTTTGGCTTTCGACTCCTTCACGAATTCGACACCGATTTCGGTAGGAGATCGCCAAACCACCCTGCTTTTCCGCCGCGACGATCCGTCCTGCGAGAGCCGCAAGACGAATTCATCGGGAAGGTCATCCGGGGTGGAGATCGTCAGCCGAGCCCCGCCCCGCGAGACATCGGACAACTGGCATTCGCGAACGGCGGATTCGAGTTCGATCCAAGCCGGATAGTGCAACGCCCGTCTCGGCGCCTTTCTATTCTCGAATTTCATAAATGCGTGAGATCGCGCGAAAACAATTGGTGAATTCAATTCCGAATCGCAAAGATCATATCACATCGCGATATGCGGGATTGGCGCGCTATTGGACAGCTTGAATGCCAGTGGAGGATCAGGCGTTGACCGCGTCGCGGATCTTCACCGCCGCTTCGAGGTCGACCGAAACAAGCTGCGAGACGCCGCGTTCCGCCATGGTAACGCCGTACAGGCGATTCATCCGCGCCATGGTGATCGGATTATGCGTAATGATGACGAAGCGCGTGTCGGTCATGCGCGTCATCTCGTCGAGCATGTCGCAGAAGCGCTCGACATTGTGGTCGTCGAGCGGCGCATCAACTTCGTCGAGCACGCAGATCGGCGCCGGATTGGTGAGAAACACGGCGAAGATCAGCGCTAGCGCCGTCAGCGCCTGCTCACCGCCAGACAGAAGCGACAGCGTCTGCGGCTTCTTGCCGGGCGGTTTCGCCATGATTTCGAGGCCCGCCTCCAGCGGGTCGTCGCTTTCGATCAGTTGAAGCTCGGCTTCGCCGCCGCCGAACAATTCCTTGAACAGTTTCTTGAAGTGGCCGTTCACCACCTCGAACGACGACAGAAGCCGCTCGCGCGCTTCGCGATTGAGATTCTGGATGCCTTGGCGCAGCCGTTTGATCGCTTCGACCAGATCGTCACGTTCGGTCGTAAGCGTGGTGTGCTGGGTTTCGACCTCACGTAATTCCTCCTCGGCACGCAAGTTGACCGCACCGAGCCGCTCGCGATCGCGCCGCAGCTTTTCAAGCTCGGCTTCGATCTCCGCGACATCCGGGAGCGCCGTACCTTCCGCAATCTCAGCCAAAGCTGCGACGCCCGCGGGCTCGACTTCAAGCATGTCCCGGATCTCACGCTCCATGTCCGACAGGCGGCGCTTGGCCCCTTCGAACCGCTCCTCGTCGCGGCCGGCCTGTTCACGTGCGGCGCTCGCCGCTTCGAGGGCTGCGCGCACAACGCGGTTTGCCTGCTCCAGCACATTCTCGGCTTCCGCTAGACGATCGGCCTCGGCGCGGCGCGCGGCGTCCGCTTCGCTCACCTCGCTCAGCAGCGCACGGCGCTTGTCTTCGAATGCATCCGGCGTATTGGCGAGGCTGTCGCGCTCGGTGCGCGCCTCGACCACGCGCGTTTCCAGAGTGGCGATCTGGCTTGCGGTGCGATCGCGCGTCTCGGCCCAGGACTTCTGTTCTCCTGCAATCGCTTCCAGTCGCTTTTTCGCAATTTCTGCTTCGCGCGCGAGGGCTTGCGCTTCGGCGCGCACTTCGGCGAGCGTCGTGCGCCGCGCCGCGATCGTCTCGCGTACCTCGTTCAGTTGCTGTTCCAGATCGGCGGCCGGAGCGAGGCCCGCGAGCATCTGCGCCGCCAATTCCTTGCCGCCGCTAACCTCAACGCAATCCTTGGAGAGCCGAGCCTTCGCTTCGGTGAGAGCCGAGCGGCGCGCCGCCTGTTGATTGGCTTCACGCTCCGCCGCCGCATGGCGTTCGCGGGCCGCATCCAGCGCATGTTGCAGATCGCGCCATCGCGTGCGCGCGGCAGCTTCGCCTTCGGAGGCGGTCTTGGCTTCGGTTTCAGCGTCGGTTGCGACCTTGCGCTTGGCGTCGACTTCGCCGCGCGCGGCGACCAACTCCGCCTCGATCTCGGCGAGACGATTGCGCTCGGCAAGGCGCCGCGCCGCGCCGGTTGGCGCATGCGCCGCGACCGCAAACCCATCCCAACGCCATAGATCGCCTTCGAGAGAAACGAGGCGTTGGCCTGGCTTCAGCAGCGGCTGCAAGCGCGCGGCGTCAGCACGATCAATCACGCCGATTTGGGCAAGACGGCGCGCCAGCGCGGCCGGCGCGGTAACGTTTTTGGTCAGCGGTTCGACGCCTCCCGGCAAGGTCGGGTCGGACGGATCGATCTCAGCCCCGCCCCAGCGCATCGGCGCCTGCGGATCGACCGGAGCTTCAAGATCGTCGCCGAGCGCCGCGCCAAGCGCGGTCTCGTAGCCCTTGGCGACGGTGAGATCGTCGATGACCGCGGGCCACATGCTCTTGGAATCGACATGCAGCAATTTGGCGAGCGTACGCGCCTCGGTCTCAAGCCGCTGCGCGCGCTTTTCGGATTCCGCAAGCGGACGGCGCGCAACATCGAGCGCCTGGCGCGCGGAAGAATGCGCGGCTTCGGCACGCAAAGCTGCAGCTTCCGCCTCGGTCACCGCCGCAGCTGCGCTCTCCGCAGCCACCTGCAGCGCGCCAAGATCGGTGCCTCCAGCGGCGGCGTCGAGCTGGGCCATTTCCTGCGCGACTTCGGCTAGTTCGCGCTCCAAACGCGACAAACGTTCGCTCTGCTCGCGTGCGTTGGCCTCGGACTGGTTGCGCCGTGCAGTCAGGTCTGCAAGCGCTCCGGTCAATTCACCGAAGACCTTTTCAGAAGCCTGCAGGTCGACATCGGCGACCGAAACCGTGCGGTCCACATCGTTGCGGCGGCCAGCTCCGGCCTGAAGATCGGCGTTGAGCGCGGCCTGCTCACCGTCGAGCCGCTTCAGCGCCCATTCCGAATCCGTCGCAAGCTGGCGCTCGCGCGCAATATCCTCGTCGAGTTGAACAAGACGCCGGTCAAGCTCGGCCAACCGCTCACGCGCGCGCACTTCCTCACGGTCGAGCGTTTCGCGCGCCATGATGAGCCGCTGCAAGGCAGCGCCTGCGCGTGCTTCCGCCTCGCGCAAGGGCGGCACGGCATTCGCCGCTTGCTGCTGGCGCTTGCCGGCTTCCGTCTGCTCGATCGTCGCCGCGGCGACCGCACGAATGCTCAGATCCTTCGCGGCTTCGGCATCTTTCACCTCCTGGCTGGCATTCAGCCAGCGCAGGTGAAACAGCATCGCTTCCTGCTTGCGCACCTTGCCGGACACTTCCCGGTAACGCACCGCTTCGCGCGACTGACGCTTCAGCGCCGACATCTGCGTCGCGAGCTGGCCGATCACGTCCTCCAGCCTTTGCAGATTTTGCTCGGCGGCCTTCAGACGCAATTCCGCCTCGTGGCGGCGCGCATGCAAACCGGCGACGCCCGCGGCTTCTTCCAGCACGCGGCGCCGCTGCTCGGGCTTCGCCTGAATAATCTCGCCGATGCGGCCCTGATGCACCAGCGCGGGCGAACGCGCGCCGGTCGAGGCATCGGCAAACAGGATTTGCACGTCGCGGGCGCGCACTTCGCGCCCGTTGATGCGGTAGGCCGAACCCTGCTCGCGCTCGATGCGGCGCGACACTTCAAGGCTGTCGTGGTCGTTATAGGCGGAGGGCGCGGAATGCCCGGAATTGTCGATCGCGATCGCGACCTCGGCATTGTTGCGGCCGGGACGGGTCGTGCTGCCGGAGAAAATGACGTCGTCCATGTCGGCGGCGCGCATGGATTTATGCGAGGTTTCGCCCATCACCCAACGCAAGGCTTCCACAAGATTCGACTTGCCGCAGCCGTTCGGCCCGACCACCCCGGTCATGCCCGGCTCGATCAGGAAATCGGTTGGCTCGACGAAGGACTTAAAGCCGATCAAGCGCAGACGCGTCAGCTTCATGGACGTTGATTGCTTTCTTGTGTTTCTTCCCCGAACGGACCGTCACATCCGCCACAGGTTAAGCGATTCGAGGGGCTTAAGGCCGTTGTTTTTGAACGCGTTACGGGGGGACAATGCAGAGCGGACGCCCCTGCCGCAAGCGCGCCGTCAGGTTTTACCCAGAAGCTTGAAGCCGCAGTGGCGGGGCGGAATCAGCTCTTGAGCAGAGGATCGATTTCCTTGGAAAGGGTATCGATCGTCACATCGCCCGGTTTCAGCATCTTGCCGTTTACGAAGAAGGTCGGCGTGGAATTCACGCCAAGCTTCTGCGCGGCTTGATTGCGCGCCTCGATCTTGTCGAGCAGCGCCTTCGATTTCTCGTTCTTCTGGGTGTCGAGGCAGGCGTTGAAGCTCTCCTCGGTGAAACCGGCCTGCTTGGCGATCGCGAGCAAGGGACCGATCGGCTTCTCCACCACCCATTCCTTCTGCTTGGAGAAGAATGCGTCGAGCAGCGGGAAATATTTGTCCTTGTCAGTGCAGCGAAGCAGCATCACCGCCGCGGCATCGAGCTGATTCAGCACGAATTCGCGATAGATGTAGCGAACCTTGCCGGTATCGATGTAGCGCTTCTTCATCTCCGGAAAGGTCGTCTCGTAGAAATGCGAGCAATGCGGGCAGGTGGTCGAGGCATATTCGATGACGGTGACAGTCGCCTTCGGATCGCCCATCATCATGTCTTCAAGGCCGCCGGAATCCATCAGCGCCGCGTCGGATGCTTTCTGCGCGAAAGCATCGAGCGAGCCGAGCGGGCTCAATGCCGCCGCAACGCCAAGGGTCAGAGCCAGGGACGCGGTGCCCTGACAAAATTCGCGACGGCTGATCTTCAAGGCCAACTCCTCAATTGGGGCCGGTTGTCGGCCCCTTGGGTAGCGTCATTGGAGAAATGTGGCAATCGCGCGTCGCAATCCAAGATGTCACGAGGCTTTGACGGCGGCGCCAAGCCGGGCCAGCGCCTGTTTCAAATCCTCATCCTCGATCGCGGGCAGGGCCGCTGCGATCCGGGCGGTTTCGGCCGGATCGGGGCGGCGGCGCGCCTTCGGCTTGTCCCGCTTCAGTGGGGCCTGGCGCAGCGCGATGCGGTCGACGGCCTGCCAACCGAAAAAGCGGTTGACCCGCTCCAGGATGACGCCGGCGAGATGCTGGATTTCGATCGCGGCCGGGCCTTCGACCCGCAAGACTAGCGTCCCGGGTTCCTGCTGCTCGCCGTCCGCGGGCCGTCGCCACTGAATTTTCAGCGGCTCGGCATATTCGGCGATCTCAGGCCCCGCGATCTCGGTCCAGCGCGTGACCAGTTCCGCCGAAGTGAAGCCCTGCCGGGCGAAGGATTCTGCAAGCAGCCTCGACGTGAGCGTGGATAGCGCGACCGCTGGCTTCCGCTTGTTCTTGTCCACGGCTTTACGCTCTGTCAGATCGGATGCATGAGGCTAGCAAAGCGCGAGCCAAAGCGCACCCCGCGCATGCCGGATAAAGCGGAACCTTCCTCGCGGGTACTTCTCGCGTGGTATCGCCGCCACCACCGCCGCCTGCCCTGGCGCGCGGAACGTGGCGAAACGCCCGACCCATACCGGGTATGGCTTTCCGAAATCATGTTGCAGCAAACCACCGTCAAAGCGGTTGCTCCTTATTATGAAAAATTCCTGACGCGTTTTCCGACGGTCAAGCATCTCGCCAAAGCGAAACTGGATGACGTCCTGAAGCTGTGGGCGGGGCTGGGATATTACGCGCGCGCGCGAAACCTGCATGCGTGCGCGCAGGCCGTCGTGAAAAATCACTGCGGAGAATTTCCCGACACCGAGGAAGCGTTGCACGCCTTGCCCGGCATCGGCACCTACACGGCGGCAGCGATTGCCGCGATCGCCTTCGGGCGCAAGGCAAGTCCGGTCGATGGCAATATCGAACGCGTGATCGCGCGCCTTTACGCGATCGAAACTCCCCTGCCCGCGGCGAAGCCGGAAATTCACGCATGCGCGCAAGCTCTCACGCCGGCGCGCAATGCCGGCGATTTCGCTCAGGCGATGATGGACCTTGGCGCGACCATCTGCACGCCGAAAAACCCGGCTTGTGTTTTCTGTCCCTGGAATGATGTCTGTCGCGCTCGCGCGAGCGGGGACATGGTGACGTTCCCGCGCAAGGCCCCGAAGGCGAATGGCCAGCTTCGCCGCGGCGCCGCTTTTGTCGCGTTGCGCGAGGATGGCGCGATCCTGTTGCGCACTCGCCCCGCGACCGGCTTGCTCGGTGGCATGAGCGAAGTGCCGACCACGCAATGGACGCATGATTTCGATGCGAGGAGCGCTAACGAAGATGCGCCGTTTCCTCGAGCGCGCTGGCGGCGTCTTCCCGGCCAGGTCACCCATGTCTTCACGCATTTCCCGCTTGAACTCACGGTGTTCAAGGCCGTGGTACCGAACCGCACCAAAGCGCCGAGCGGCGCGCGCTGGAGCAAGAGAAGCGAGGTCGCGGGCGAAGCGCTGCCGAATGTCATGCGCAAGGTGATCGCGCACGCGGCCGATAAAGCCTAGTTCTCGCTCACCACATAATCGTCGAGTGGGAAAGTGATCGTGCATTTTAAGCCTTCGGGGGCGAAATCAAGATCGACCTTTCCCTTGAGATCGGAGGCGATCGCGCGGTCCATGAGAAGGCGGCCGAAGCCGCGCCGCGTCGGAACCGATACAGTAGGGCCACCGGACTCTCTCCATGCGACGCGCATCGTCTGACCGTCGCATTCCCAGGTCACGTCCACCCGTCCCTGCTCGGTCGAGAGCGCGCCGTATTTCGCCGCGTTGGTGGCAAGCTCATGGAAGATCATGCCGAGCAGGATCGCGCATTTCGGCGTGACCAAAAGTTCCGGACCCTCGACATGGGCGTTGCTGCCATCAGGCTGAAGATAAGGCGTCAGCTCGTCGCGGATGAGCGTCTCGAACGACACGCCGGACCAATGGCGCTCGGCAAGACGCGTATGGGTCTGCGCCAGCGCCTGGAGGCGCGAGTTGAAAGTCTCGAGCGCGCCCTCGACTGTCGCGCTCTTGGAAAACGATTGCTGCGCGATCGCAGCCACCGTCGCGAGCGTGTTTTTCACCCGATGATTGAGCTCCGCGACCAGAAGGTCGCGCTGTAATTCGGCCTGCTTGCGGTCGGTAATGTCAATGTCGATGCCGCTATAGCGGATAGGAATGCCGAGCGCGTCGCGGATCACGCGGCCGCGGCCGAAAATCCAGCGCGTCTGGCCGTCGGGACGAACGATGCGGTATTCGCTTTCATAAGCATCACGGCCATTTGTCAGGGCGTCGCGAAAACCTTTCACCACCGCCTCGCGGTCATCTGGATGACGCAGCGAACGAAGCCTGTCCACCGCGACCGCGCCGGTATCGGGCTCAAGTCCCATAATGCGAAAGAATTGCGGTGTTGCGCGAACCGTGTCCGAAGCAAGATCGACATCCCACACGCCGATGCCGGCGGATTGTTCGGCGAGCATCAATAGATCGTTGCGCTCGCGCAGATCCTTTTCCGTACGCAGTCTTCCGCTGATGTCCCGGCAATAGATCGACGCACCGGAAGCGCTGGGGAGAACAGTAATCGCAAGAGAATGCTCACCGATGCCGGTTTCCAGCCGGACCGGCTTTTGCTCCTCCATGGCTTGGGAGATCGCCTGGCGAGGCTTGCTGTCCGCCCAGAGGGGGAAAGCCGTATCAAAAAGCTTGCCGATCGCCTCGGCGCGAGCGCGGTTCCAAAGTTTCTCGCCCGCGCGATTGAGATAGATCACGCGTCCGTTGCGATCGATCGCGCAGAACGCATCGTCGATATTGTCGAGAATTTCCGCCGCTGAGGAAAATCCAGGCGCGTTGGCGGAGGCCACGGACGCTCCTGACCGAACTTCGCCTTTCGCCATGAGCCCCTGCCACGCCACCGCGTGCATGCGACAGCATGCCTCGTTCCGCCTCACCGTAGCGGTTTCCCAGCGGCCACTATAACATCGATCGGAAGTTTGGGTTCCCGTTCGGGCGGGGAGGACACCGGTGAAAACCGGCTGGCGCGTGAAATCGGCGACGATCGGGCTTCTTGGCGGGCTCACGCTCGGCGTCACCGCCCGCGCCGACACCCTTGTGATTAACGCGAATGCCTCCGATCCGGCTCCCCGCGCAGCTTGGACGTCGGTCATCGACAAATTCCAGCGCGAAAACCCCGGCATCGCCGTCAAGCTCAACGTCTACGACCACGAAAGCTACAAGAAGGCGCTGCGCAACTGGCTGACCAGCGCACCGCCCGATGTCGTGTTCTGGTTCGTCGGGCACCGGATGCGCGAATTCGTCGAGCCCGGCCTGCTCGCCGATGTCAGCGACGTGTTCACACCCGCAATCAAGGAAACGCTCACTCCCGCCGCGCTTGAACTCGTCACCGTCGATGGCCGGCAATATGGCGCGCCCTATACTCATTATCAGCTGGGCATTTACTTCCGGCGCGACGTCCTCAAGGACGCCGGCATCGAAAACGCGCCGCGCGACTGGGCCGGCCTGATCGGCGCCTGCCGGCAATTGAAGAAAAAGGGCGTCACCGCTTTGGCCATCGGCTCGAAGGACCTGTGGCCGACCGCAGGTTGGTTCGATTATCTCAACTTGCGCATCAACGGGCAGCAATTTCACCGCTCGCTGATGGACGGCAAGACGCCCTATACCGATCCACGCGTGCGCGCGGTTTTTGCAAAATGGCGCGAGCTTCTCGACAACGATTGCTTCGTGCAGAACCACGCCTCAGTGAGCTGGCAGGAAAGCCAGGCGCTTCTGTATCAGGGCAAGGCGGCGATGATGCTGATCGGCAATTTCATCGTGCCGAATTTCCCGCCCGACATCCGCGAGAAGATGGATTTCGTTCCTTTTCCCACGATCGATCCAGCTGTCGGCCTGTTTGAAGACGCTCCGATGAATTCACTGCATGTTCCTGAGCGGGCCCGGAACAAGACCGATGCGAAGAAGTTTCTGTCATTCGTGTTGCGGGCGGACGTCCAGGAGGAACTCAACAAGGTGCTGCTGCAGATTCCGGTCAATTTGCAGGCCGCGGTGGCGGACAATCGTTTTCTCAAAGCTGGCCGCGATCTCCTCGCCCGCGCCCAGGGGTTCAATCAATTCTTTGACCGCGACACAAGCGAAGATCTTGCGACCATCGCGATGAAGGGGTTTCAGGAATTCATGATCAAGCCCGACCAGCTCGACAGCGTGCTCGATGGCATCGAGCGGGCACGGCGGCGCATCTACAAGAACTAGCGCCCGGTGCGGCCTTTCACAGAGCCTCCGCCGCGGCGCGTCAATCAGCAGACGTTGGCGCCACTCATTCTTCTCGCCCCCGCCTTCATCCTGTTTTCCGTTTTCGTCCTCTACCCCATCGCGCAAAGTCTCGCCCTGTCACTTTATGAATGGCACGGCTTCGGACCCGGACAATGGGTCGGCTTGAGAAACTATCGCGAGCTCGTGTCCGATCACGTCTTCTGGACGGCGCTTTCCAACAACGGCTGGCTGCTCGTGATCTACGCGCTCGCGCCCGTGCTCGGGCTGATGCTTGCGCTGTTTCTCAATCAGACGATCTTCGGCATCCGGCTGATCCGTTCGTTGTTCTTCGCACCCTTTGTCATCAGCCCGGTCGTCGTCGGCCTTGTCTTTTCCTGGTTCTTGAACGGGCAGACCGGATTGCTGAATGAAATCCTGCGCGGCATCGGATTGCCGCCGGTCTACCCGCTGGACAATGAGGACCTTGCGATCCTCGCTATTGGATTTGCCGGCCTGTGGCCCCAGACTGCCTATTGCACGATCCTCTATCTGACCGGGCTCACGACCATCAATCCGGAGCTGATCGACACCGCGCGGGTCGAGGGGGCGCGCGGTTTCACCATGCTGTGGCATGTGGTGCTGCCGCAGCTTCGCCCGATCACGTTCATCGCCGTGATGGTTTCGATTGTCGGGGCGCTGCGTGGATTCGACCTGATCATGATCATGACAGCAGGCGGGCCGTATAACTCATCGACCGTGCTCGCTTATTATATGTACGAGCAGACCTTTCTCAGTCTGCGTTATGGCTATGGCGCGACGATCGCCACCGTGCTGTTCGCGCTGATGAGCGGCTGCGTTTTCTTCTTTCTTGTGCGGCTGATCCGCCGCGAACGGGTGTGAGCGATGTTTCCCACCCGCATCCAGGACGCATCGCACATTCGCCAGGTGCTCTATCTCGTTCTGCTGCCGCTGTCGCTTGTGCTCTGGCTGCTGCCGCTGGCCGGCATCGCGCTTACCTCGATGAGATCGATTGACGATCTCAACCGCGGCAACGTCTGGGGCTGGCCGTCAGAATTTCACCTCATGGAGAATTACACCGAAGTCCTCTCAGGCTCTTCGATGAGCCAGTTCATTCTCAACAGTTTCATTATCGTGATCCCGACAGTGATCGCGACCATTGCAATTTCCAGCATGGCGGGATTCGCGCTCGCCAAATACCGCTTTCGCGGAAATCTCGTTCTGCTCGCGATCTTCCTCGGTGGGAATCTCGTACCGTTCCAGATCCTGATGATCCCGGTGCGTCACCTCATGGTGGACGTGTTCAGCCTCTACGACACGCGGCTCGGGCTGATCCTGTTTCACACTGCATTCCAGACCGGCTTCTGCACGCTGTTCATGCGTAATTTTATCCGTCAGTTGCCCGATGCGCTGTTCGACGCAGCGCGGATCGACGGGATGAGCGAACTACGAATCTTCTGGTCGATCGCGCTTCCGCTCGTGCGCCCGGCGATCGGCGCGATCGCGGGACTGATCTTCACCTTCGTATGGAACGATTATTTCTGGGCTTTGGTGCTGGTTCATTCCGACGAGGTGCGGCCGGTGACGGCGGGCCTGCAATCGATGCGCGGCATGTGGCTCGCGTCATGGCATCTGATCTCGGCGGGATCGATCCTCGCCGCGCTCCCGCCGCTTACCGTGTTCTTTGTGATGCAACGACATCTGATTTCCGGCCTGACCGCGTCGGCCGGACAGGACTAGACCCGCGCCGTTTGCCTTTCTAATCTGCCGCCGCCGGGCCGTGATCGTTGCGATCGCGGTCCTGTTGTTTGTTTGTGGCGACAGGGAGCCCTTGCGATGCATAACGAGATCACGCCGCCCGGCCGGGCGCATTTCACCGTGAGCGAACGCTATCCCGATCCGGCGGTGAAGAATCTCGATCCACGTTTCGCCAAGGTCCGCCTGACGCTGGCAAGCGTCGAGCGGCTTTATACCGGCTGCCGCTGGAGCGAGGGGCCGGTCTATTTCGGCGACGCGCGCTGCTTGATCTGGAGCGACATACCGAACAACCGCATGTTGCGCTGGGACGAAGACACCGGCGCGGTCAGCGTTTATCGCAAGCCCTCGAACAACGCGAACGGCAACACCCGCGACCGGCAGGGCCGGCTACTCACTTGCGAGCACGATGCGCGGCGCGTGACGCGGACCGAATACGACGGATCGATCACGGTGATCTGCGACAATTTCGAGGGGAAGAAGCTCAATTCGCCGAATGATATAGTGGTAAAATCAGACGGTTCGATCTGGTTCACCGATCCCGATTTCGGGATCATGCACTTCTACGAAGGTCACAACGACAAATCGGAAATTCATACCAACGTCTATCGCGTTGACCCACAAACGGGAAAAGTATCGATCGTGATCGACGAGATCACCCGGCCCAACGGCCTCGCGTTTTCTCCCGATGAAAAGAAACTTTATGTGGTCGATTGCGGCGCTACGCCCCGCACATCCGGTCTTATGAAGTTTCTTCGGACGGAGCTCGGGTTTCAAACGGAAAAGTTTTCATCGATGCAGGCCCGGGCGGATCGCCGGACGGTTTTCGTGTCGATGTCGATGGCAATCTGTGGTGCGGCTGGGGTACCGGCACTCCCGAACTCGATGGCGTGATCGTGTTCGCGCCCGACGCTACGCCAATCGGCAAGATCGATCTGCCCGAGCGCTGTGCCAATCTCTGTTTCGGCGGGCGCTACCGCAATCGCCTGTTCATGGCGGCAAGCCATTCGCTCTACGCGCTCTACGTTCACACGCAGGGCTGCAAAGGCGGCTGATTTCAAAACGAAACCGGGAGACAATTACCAATGGCTATTCAACGTCACGATGTCGGGCCGCGCATGAGCAAGGCAGTGGTGCACGGCGACACGGTTTATCTTGCGGGACTTACCGCCGATAAAGCCGCAGGCAAAAGCGTCGGTGAGCAGACCAAGGAGATTTTATCGCTGATCGACCATTATTTGAAAATGTGCGGCACCGACAAGTCGAAGCTCCTGCGCGCGAATATCTGGATCACCGACATGTCGAAGTTCAACGACATGAACAAGGAATGGGACGCCTGGGTGTCGCCCGGCAACACTCCAGCGCGCGCGACAGTGGAAGCAAAGCTCGCCGCCCCGCAATACAATGTCGAGATCATGGTGGTCGCGGCGAAATAACCGCGTTCGCAGAAATCGGGTGGCAACGCCGCCGGCGTGATCGCACGCTGGCGGCGTTTGGATTCAGATGAACATGGCCATCATCAACCGCACTATGAATGCCCGTGAATGGGCGATGCTACTGCTCCTGTCTGCGATCTGGGGCTGCTCATTCTTCTTTACCGCCGTGATGTTGCGCGACGTCGGGCCGATCACCTCGGTGTTCCTTCGTGTCTCGATCGGCGCCCTATTTCTCGTCCCCGTAATCCATGTGATGGGCTATCGCTTCCCGCGCGAGCGGCGCGTGTGGATTGCCTTTTTCTCGATGGCATTGACCAACAACGTCATTCCGTTCGCGCTCATCGCCTGGGGTCAGACGCATATCGCAAGCGGGCTTGCCGCAATTCTGAATGCGACAACGCCTTTCTGGACGGTGCTGGTGGCGCATGTTGCGACCAGTGACGAAAAAATCACCGCCAAAAGGCTAGCCGGTGTCGCGATTGGAATCGTCGGTGTGGCCCTGATGATCGGGGGCGATGCGTTGATGTCCCTTGGTTCGAATGTCGTGGCCCAGCTCGCCGTGCTTCTTGCGGCGGTTTTTTATGGATTCTCGGGTGTCTATGCGAAGCGCTTCGGGCGGATGGGCGTCGCGCCGATCGTGACCGCTGCAGGACTACTCACAGCGTCGAGCGCGATGATGCTGCCGCTCATGCTCATCATTGATCGGCCCTGGCTGCTCCCGCCGCCGTCCGCCGCAGTTGTTGGCGCGGCCATCGGCATGGGCGTGCTGGCCACTGGCATCGCCTACATTCTCTATTTCCGCATCCTCGCTACCGCAGGCGCGACCAATCTGCTCCTGGTGACGCTGCTTATCCCTGTCGGTGCAATATTACTTGGCACCTTGGTACTTGGCGAAAGGCTGGAAGCAAAGCACTTCGTCGGAATGGCGCTGATCGCCGCGGGCCTCGCGGCGATCGATGGGCGAGTGCTGCGACTATCGCGTGGTACCCGCGCAAGCGGGGACCCTCATCCATAGATCACGCGCACATCTTCTTAGTGCAGGTCGCAGCGATGATTAGCGCGACGCCAGTCATCAGCAGATTAATCCCGACCATAAGACCGAGCACCCAGATCGCGCTGCCCGGCAGACCGAGAAAAATCAACAGGCCGAGCCCGATATCGAGCAAGCCGCTGAACAGCACCCAGCCCCACGCACCCGGGACGTCACGGCGATGCCCGAAAGACATGACCACCTTCATGACGCCGGAAGCGAACAGATAGGCCGCCAGCAGGATGGTCAGCGTCAGCACGGCGGCGATCGGGCTGGTCAGCAGCGAGATGCCAGCGAGCAGATAGAGGACAGCGGTGAGCAATTCCCACCAGAAGCCGGGGGCCGCGCGTCCGGTCTGGAACACGGCAAACAATCCAACCACGCCGCTAAACAGCAAGAGCCAACCGAGCATGATCGCGGTCGCGAGCGAGGCAATGCCGGGAAGAACAATCGCAGCGGCGCCTGCGAGCACGAGCAAAATGCCGTAGATCAGAAACCAGCGGCTGTGCTTACGAAGCGTATCGTTATCAATCGTCGTATTGATTGCGGTCGGCATCTTCGCCTCCTCCAAAATATCGAACAAATGTTGCGCGCACCCCCTGCAAAGCGCAAGGGGTGCGCGCCTTGGACGAAAAGGCAATATTAAATGGAAGGAATACCGACGGAGAGCGTGGCGACCTGCTTCTCCACTTGTTTGTCCATTTTCTTTTTCTTTTCGTGACCGCGGATCAGTGCCTTCCGATTGATCTTCTTCTTTGCGATGCCGGTTAGCTTCTTGTCGGCCGCCTTTTCCTGCTTGAGATTGGCTTCCAGAAGCTTGGCGACGTCGGCGCGCCCGAGCGTGCGCGCCCATGCGATCAACGTGCCATACCGTGTCATCTCGTAATGCTCGACCGCCTGGGCCGCGCCGATCAAGGCGGCATTGAGCACCATCTTGTCCTCGACCTCACCCGCAATCTCGTTGGCCTCGTCGATGATGCCGTTGATCGCAGGACACTTCGTACCCTTCGGCTCCTTCTTCAGCTTCTTAAACACCTGCTCCAGCCGCTTGATGTGGCCTTTCGTCTCGACAAGATGTTTCTTGAAGCCGCGCTTCAACTCAGGGTCCGTCGCCTTCTCGACCATATCGGGCAGCGCCTTCGCGATCTGGTTTTCGGCGTAATAGATGTCCTCCAGCGTATGCTGGAAAAGGTCTTCCATCGAAACGATGTCTTCCGAGAACCAGCCCATGGCGAAAACTCCCTGTCACGGATGTGTGAAACGTGACGGAAGAACGCGGGCTGTGGGCGTGAGTTCCGGCGCGGTGCCGGAAAGCCGGAAAAATCAGACCTGATCCATCTCCGCGCGCACCTTGGCGCGGAGCTCATCAATCAGGGTGAGGCCCTTCGGCGTCTCGACATGCCAGAAGGTCCAACCGTTGCAGGCTTCGAGTCCCTGCGCCATGGCGCCGATCTTGTGGATCGAACCGACATTCTCTCCAAGCGAGATCGCGCCGTCGGGGCGAACCAGCGCGCGATGACGTTTCTTCGCGTCTACGAGTTTCGCCCCGGCCGTCACCAAGCCGCGCTCGAGCAGCGCGGCGAATGGCACGCGCGGCGCTTCCCGCGCTGTCATGAACGGGGCGAGCGTGGGAGATTCCAGTGGTGTGACGGCAGCAATCCGTTTCTCAGCCGCCTTGGCATAGGCCGGGTCGCGCTCGATGCCGACATAGCGGCGGCCAAGATGCCGCGCGACCGCGCCGGTCGTGCCGGAGCCGTTAAATGGATCGAGGACGAGATCATCGGGGCGCGAGGAAGACAGAATGACACGGGCGAGCAACGCCTCAGGCTTCTGGGTCGGATGAAGCTTTTTGCCGTCCTTGCCCTTAAGCCGCTCCTCACCTGTGCAGAGCGCGATCGTCCAGTCGGAGCGAACCTGAATGTCCTCGTTGCCGGATTTCAGCGCGTCATAGTTGAAGGTGTAACCCTTGCCGCCCGGCTCGCGCGACGCCCAGATCAGCGTCTCGTGCGCGTTAGTGAAACGCCGGCCGCGAAAATTCGGCATCGGGTTCACCTTGCGCCAGATCACGTCATTGAGGATCCAGAAATCCAGATCCTGAAGGATCGAGCCGACGCGGAAAATATTGTGATAGGAGCCGATCACCCACAGCGTCGCGGAAGGCTTCATCACCCGGCGGCAGGCCGCACTTTCCAGCACATTGGGATCCTAAGCTTAGAATTCCACGTGGACAAGTTGTCGCG
>JADMIO010871498.1_pt1 | contig 31709 bp, 25 predicted proteins | sample 8958161 | NCBI WGS metagenome assembly JADMIO01 (sample SAMN16585339, study PRJNA669376) | soil metagenome | isolation source: Crop rotation soil | place: USA: Cullars Rotation, Alabama | collected 2011 | reverse complement strand
GACCGCCGGTCGCCGCGACGACCGCGTCGCGCTCGCGCGCGGGGAACCGGAGGTCACGCAGCGCCGCGTGCACCTCGGCCGGCGGGACGTCGAGGAGCGCGCTGCCGAGCGCCGCGAGCGCCGGCGCGGCGTCCCCCGCGCGCCCGTCCGCGGGATCGCGGGGCGGCTGCCACGGCCGCACGATCGCGCCGATGACGCCGCCGTCGGGCGCGTAGCCCGGGTGCACGACCGCCGCCCCGAGCCCGTGCTCGGCCAGGCGCAGGAGCCCCTGCGGCTGCGGCTCCCCCAGCAGGAGCCGGACCTCGGCCCCGAGCCGCTCGCCGCTCACCGTCGCCACGGCGCCGCCGCCCACCGCCGCGACCGCCAGCGCCGCCGTCTCCGGCTCGAAGCGGAACCCGAGCCGCGCCGCGTAGCGCGCACCGCGCAGCAGCCGCGTCGGGTCGTCGGTGAACGAGTCGTCGTGCAGGACCCGCAGCACGCCCGCCGCGAGGTCGTCGAAGGCCGACGGCCACGCCGCCCCGCGCCCGTCGGCGAGGTGGACCGCCATCGCGTTCACGGAGAAGTCGCGCCGCCGCAGGTCCTCGCGGATCGACGCGCCGAGCGCCACGTCCGGCAGCGCGCCCGGCGCGGCGTAGGTCTCCCGTCGCGCGCTCGCGAGGTCCACCCCGCCCTCGAGCGTGGCCGTCCCGAACCGCTCGTGGACCGCGACCGGGTCCCCCAGGCGCCGCGCGAGCGCCACCGCGTCCCCCTCGACCACGAGGTCGAGCTCGCGCGGCGGGCGGCCGAGCAGCGCGTCCCGCACGGCGCCGCCGACGACCCACACGCCGGGCGTGCCGCGCAGCGCGTCGAGCACCGGCGCGTCGAGCGCGTCGAGCACCCGCTGGGTCCAGGCCTCCATGAGGTGGGGAGTATCGTGGGCGCGCATGTCGGCGGACGCTCCCCGTAGACGCCGGCGCTGGCTGCTGGCCGTCCTGGGCCTCGCGCTGCTCGCCGCGGCCGCGGGCGCATGGCTGCTGTTCGGCGCTCCCGGCAACGTCTCCAACCCGGACGTCGAGTTCCGCGCCGACGACACGCCGGACCCGGCGGAGCCGGACGCCACGCCGATCCCGGAGGAGCAGACGACCAAGCGCGAGCTCGTCGACGACTTCACGTGGCCCGTCTACGGCTACACGAAGGACCGGCGGCGCGCCCTCGACGTCCCGCGGCGGCTCGCCCCGCCGTTCAAGCGCGTGTGGGCCTACCACGGCGGCGTCCTGCTCGAGTTCCCGCCGGTCATGGCCGGCAAGTGGCTCTACCTCATGCAGGACGACGGCGTGCTCAAGGCGATCGCCAAGAAGACCGGCAAGGTCCGCTGGACCCGGGACCTCGGCCAGCTCGCCGCGTCCTCGCCGGCCTACCAGGACGGGCGGCTGTACGTGACGATCCTCGAGCGCACGGACGGCGGCGCCGGCCGCGCGGCCGCCGTGCGCGCCCGCGACGGCAAGGTCGTGTGGTCCAAGGACCTCGGCGCGCGGTCGGAGTCCTCGCCCCTGGTGGCGGACGACGCGGTGGTCTTCGGCGACGAGGGCGGCACCGTGCACGCCCTGCGGACCAAGGACGGCTCGACGCGCTGGACCGCACAGGCCCAGGGCGCGGTGAAGGGCGGCCTGGCGCTCGACGAGGGACGCCTCTTCTTCGGCGACTACGCCGGCCGGGCGTACGCGCTGCGGGCCTCCGACGGCCGCCAGGTGTGGTCCACCGGGACGTCCGGCGCGCGCTTCGGCCTCGCGTCCGGGCGCTTCTACGGGACCGCCACCGCCGCCTACGGGCGGGTCTACATCGGCAACGTCGACGGCTACGTCTACTCCTTCGCGGAGGACACGGGTGCGCTCGCGTGGCGGACCAAGACCTCGGGCTACGTCTACTCGGCGCCGACCGCCGGCACGCCTCCGGGCGGCGAGCCGACGGTCTTCATCGGCTCCTACGACGGCACGTTCTACGCGTTCGACGCGCGGTCGGGCGCCGTCCGCTGGCGCTATTCGCTCGGAAGCCGGATCTCCGGCGGCGCCACGCTGCTGGGCAACATCGTCTACGTGCCCGACCTCGGGCGCCGGGCGACGATCGCCTTCAACGCCCGCACGGGCAAGAAGGTCTTCGACTATCCCCGCGGCGGCTACGCGAACGTCATCACGGACGGGCAGACGGTGTTCCTCGTCGGCTACCGGAGCATGTTCGCGCTGCGGCCGCTCACGGCCGAGCAGGAGCGTGCCCAGGCCCGGGCGGCACGCCGGGCGCAGGTGCGCGAGCGCCGGCGGGAGGCGCGGCGGCGGTGCGTGCGCAACGCGCGGGCGAAGGACACGCGCAAGGCGCAGCGCCGGGCGCTCACGGCCTGCCGCGCGTAGGCCTTGGCCGCCGCGCTCGCGCTCCTGACGTCGCTCTGCTACGGCCTGTCGAACTTCGCCGGCCCGCTCATCAGCCGCGACCTGCCGGTCTACGCGGTGCTCATGGCCGGGCAGGCGGTGGCGCTGACGGTGAGCGGTGTCGTGGTCGTCGCCCACGGGGACGCGGTGCCGGACGCGTCGGTGTGGGCGGCCGCCGCGCTCGCCGGCGCGGGCAACGCCTGGGGGCTCATCGCGTTCTACCGCGCGGCGCAGGTCGGCCCGCTCAGCCTCGTCGTGCCGATCGGGTCGCTCGGCGCGCTCGTCCCGGTGCTCACCGGCGTGTCGCGCGGCGAGTCGGTCGGGCCGGTCAAGGCGCTGGGCCTCGTCCTCGCGCTCGGCGGCGTCGCGCTCGCCGGCCGGCGGACCTCCGCGCCCGCTGTCGAGGGCCACGACCGGGCCGCGGCGATCCGCTGGGCGCTGCTGTCCGTGCTCGGCTTCGGGGTCTTCCTCACCGCGATCGCCGATGCGTCCGAGGGCGGCGTCTTCTGGGCGGTGTTCCTCTCCCGCGTGGCCCTGCTGACGGTCATGGCCGTGGCGGCGTGGATCCTCGCCGAGCACGTCGTCGTGCCGCTGTCGCGGCTCCCCCGGGTGGCGCTGCCGGGCGTCCTGCTGTTCGCCGGGACCGTCGCCTACGGGGCCGCGACGCAGCGCGGCGACCTCAGCGTCGTGTCCGTGCTCGGGTCGCTGTTCCCGGTGGTGACGGTCACGCTCGCCGTCGTCCTGCTGGGTGAGCGGCTGAGCCGGCTGCAGGCGGTCGGCGTCGCCGCCGCCTTGGCGGGCGTCGTGCTCGTCTCAGCCCACGTCTGACTTCACGGGCCGCATCGGGACACCGGCCGCCGCCAGCTCGTCCCGCACGGCCTCGATCGTGTGCTCGCCGTAGTGGAAGATCGACGCGGCGAGGACGGCGTCCGCTCCCGCCTCGATCCCGTCGACCATGTGCCGCGGGGCGCCGACGCCGCCGCTGGCGATCACCGGCACGTCGACGGCCTGGGCGACCGCGGAGACGAGCTCGAGGTCGTAGCCGTCCTTGGTCCCGTCGCGGTCCATGCTCGTGAGCAGCACTTCGCCGGCGCCGCGCTCGACGCCCTCGCGGACCCACGCGAACGCGTCCCGCCCCGTCGCCGTGCGCCCTCCCGCGACGACGACCTCGTAGCTCCCGTCGGGGCGGCGCCGGGCGTCGATGGCCAGGACGACGCACTGGTCCCCGAAGACCTGGGCGAGCTCGGACAGCAGCTCCGGCCGCGCGACCGCCGCGGAGTTGACGGACACCTTGTCGGCGCCCGCGTCGAGCACGGCCTGCGCGTCGGCCACCGTGCGGACCCCGCCGCCGATCGTGAACGGGACGAAGACCTCGTCGGCGGCGCGGCGGGCGAGGTCCACCACCGTCTCGCGCTTGTCCGACGTGGCCGTGATGTCCAGGAAGACGAGCTCGTCCGCCCCGTGGCGGTCGTAGTACGCGGCGAGCTCCACCGGGTCCCCGGCGTCGCGGATGTCGATGAAGCGGGTCCCCTTGACGACCCGCCCGCCGTCGACGTCCATGCACGGGATGATCCGCTTGTAGTGCACGCCCTCAGGAGGCTAGGCAGCAGGTGCTACCGGCCGCCAGAGGCGCACGACACGACGTCGATGCGTTCCTGGAGCCCCGGGTCGACGAGAACGCGGAAGATCGCTTCGATGTGGTCGGACTCGTCCGGCGAGAGCACGCCGTCGGCGTTGCCGTCCGCGCGCTCGCACCGCTGGATCCAGCGGCCGGCCTCGCGCCGGGTGATCGTCTTGTCCTTCGGCCCGCCGTCGCCGTCCATCTCCTTGAAGACGGGCGTCCCGTCCAGGACGCTCCCCCGTCGCGGTCGCGGGCCCCGGCTGACCTTCCACTCGTTCGGGTCGACCCGGCCGTTGGCCGCGGTGCCGTCCTCCGGCGCCGGGTGGAAGTGGTCGAACGGCCAGATCAAGGACTTGGCGAGTTCGACGACCGTCGCGTCGATCGTCGGCAAGGGCCCGTCGGGCACGGCGAGCGCGTCCGTGCAGGGGAGGCGCCTCCCCAGCCTCCACGCCGAGCCGCGGTAGTCGAACACGAGCACACGCACCCGCCAGCCCTTGCGGGGACACTCCCGAGGGGTCGTGATCAACGCGGCGCCGCCGATGTCGCGCGCGGGCATCCGGAGGTCCAGGCGCGAGAAGCCGCCGTACTGGTCCTTCTGACGGCTGTCGGCGAAGACCCAGCCCCCTCCATGCCAGCCGCCGCCCAGGTGCGTCTGCACCGCAGCTCCCGGCGTCGGCAGGTATGGAAGCACCAGCCCGCCCCGCGACCCGAAGACGTCGCCGCCGTACTCCGAGCCGAACACCTCGAGCGCCGCGGGGTCCTGGTTGAGGGTCCCGGACCACGTCCCGATCGTCTCGCCGGTCCTTGGCAGCTCCACCCGGGTGCCGTCCGGTGGGAGGACCGTCACCTCCTGCGCCTGGCGCAGCGCGCCGAGCTTCGTGTGCCCGGTGGACACGTGCAGGACGAGCCCACTCGCCGCGTTCGCGTGCCGAGCCATCCGCACCGTCACGGTGGGTGGTTCGGCGGCTGCCGGCGCCGCGGCGGTCAGCGCCAGCGCGGCGGCAGCGATCCCGTGTCGGAGATGGCCCATGCGCTCGCCGAACGAACGGGCCGCCGCGTGCCGTCCTGACGCGCCGAGTCCGGGCGCGTCGAGCGTCGCGGCGCCAGCCCCCGGCTGATGGCGGGCCGGGAAGGGGACCGGAGGAGTCGCCGTGGGCTGAGCCGCGGCAGGACTTCGGAGGACGCTGTGATGCAACGCAATGGAGGCCGTTTCGCCCGCCGCCGGGTGGGAGTCGCCGTCGTCGGCCTCGGCGGCGCGGTCGCGACGACCGCCGTCGCCGGCATCGAGCTCCTCCGCCTCGGGCTGGCGGGGACCGACGGGCTGCCGCTCGCCGACGTCGAGGACCTCGTCCCCTACGACGCCCTGGTCTTCGGCGGCTGGGACGTCTCCGGCGCGGACCTCGCCACCGCGGCGGAGCACCACAACGTCCTCGAAGGGACCCAGCTGGCCGCCGCGGCGCCGGCGCTCGAGCGCCTGCGGCCCTGGCCGGCGGTCGCCGACAGCGCCTTCTGCAAGCTCGTCGACGGCGAGCACCGCAACCCGGCCACCGGCCACCGCGGTCGCGTCGAGGCGATCCGTGAGGACCTGCGGCGCTTCGCCGCCGAGGAGCACCTCAGCGACGTCGTCGTGGTCAACCTCGCCTCGACGGAGCGCCCGATCCCGGCCGGCGCCCCGGTGTTCGCGACGGTCGACGCGTTCGAGGCGGCGCTGGACGCCGACCACCCGCAGATCGGCCCGGGCATGCTCTACGCCTACGCGGCGATCCGCGAGGGCCTCGCGTACGCCAACTTCACCCCGAGCGTCTGCGCGGACGTCCCGGCACTGATCGCGCTGGCGGAGGCCGAGGGCGTGCCGCTCGCCGGCAAGGACGGCAAGACGGGCCAGACGATGGTCAAGACGGTGCTGGCGCCGAGCTTCAAGAGCCGCGCGCTGCGCGTGGCCGGCTGGTTCTCGTCGAACATCCTCGGCAACCGCGACGGCCAGGCGCTGCACGACCCGGACTCCCTGAAGTCCAAGCTCGACACGAAGGGGTCCGTCCTGGACTCGATCCTCGGCTACCACGTCGAGGACCACGTCGTCGCCATCCACTACTACAAGCCGCGCGGGGACGAGAAGGAGGCGTGGGACACGATCGACCTGGTCGGCTTCCTCGGCCGGCCGATGCAGCTGAAGGTCAACTTCCTGTGCCGGGACTCCATCCTCGCGGCGCCGCTGGTCATCGAGATCGCGCGGGTGCTCGACCTCGCCGCCCGGTCGGGCGAGGCCGGCGTGCAGGAGCAGCTCGGCCTGTTCTTCAAGGCGCCGATGACGCGCGACGGCACCGCGCCCGAGCACGCGCTGCACCGGCAGGAGGAGCACCTGCGCGAGTGGCTCGCCGAGGCGGTGCCGGCCGCCGCGGCCGGCGCGGTGGCGTGAGCGTCGCGGCGCGGGCCTCGCTGCCCGCGCTCGCCGGGGTGCTGTCGGAGGTCGTCGACACGAAGCGCGTCCACGTCGCAGGTGCGCGGCCGTCCCTCGCCGCCGGGCGCTTCCTCGGCGCCTGGGCGGCCTTGTGCGCAGGCACTCCACCGCGCGAGGTCGCGGTCGCCGAAGGCGCCGCCGCCGTCTGCGCCGCCCGGCTGGGCGGCATCGACGCAGGCGTCCTGGCGAAGGCCGGGCTCTCTCCCGATCAGACCGCCGAGGTCCTCACCCGCGCGTTCGACGAGGTCGCGGCGCCGCTCGGCGACGCGCCGCTGCTCGCGGAGCTGCGCGCCGCGGCCGCCGGGCCGGTCCCGGGCGCGCCGTCAACCGCCGTTGACGGGGTCAGACCCCGTCAACCTGTGTTGACGGCCGCGGTACCGGAGTGGGTGGAGGCGCTGGCGCAGCAGCCGCGGGCCGGGGCGACGCGGCCGGGGCACCCGCGGCTGATGCTCGACCCGGCGGAGTCGCACGCGGAGCACTGCTGGGTCGTCGCGACCGGCGCGGTGCTCGCCGCCGCCCACACGGGCGCGGAGCCGGAGCTCCCGTTCCTGGCCGGCCTGTGCCACCACGCGCACAACGCGGTCCTGCCGGACGCCGGGTTCGCGGGCGAGGCGCTGCTGGGCGAACACCTCGAGCCGGTGATCGAGCGGCTGACCGCCGCGGCGCTGGACGAGCTCCCGCCCGAGCTCGCCGCCCGCTGCCGCGCGGCGCGCGAGCTGCTTCCCGCCGCCGAGACGCCGGAGGCGCAGGCGTTCCACACCGCCGACGTGCTCGACCGCGTGCTGGAGGTGCGCCACCACGCGCGCAAGGCCGCGTTCACGGTCGACCAGGCGCTCGACGACCTCGACCTCGTCCACGAAGGGCCGCTGCAGGCGTTCGGCCTGCACGTGGTGCGGGAGGCGGGCCTGCGGTGACGGTCGCCGCCGCCACGGCGTGGTGCTCGCCGCGCACGGGCGAGCCGCTCGTCGCCGAGGGCGCGACCCTGCGCGACGACGCCGGCCGCTGGCCGGTCGTGCACGGGATCCCGTACCTGCGGGTCGGCCGGGAGGACCTCGTGGGCGAGGCGCTGGCCGCGCTCGACGACGGCGACGAGGACGCCGCGGCGGCGGTCCTGCTCCGCGACCGCGACGACTGGGCGCCCGGCGACCCGCCGACCCTCGGCGACGCCCGCGCCGCGCTGGCCGCGCCGACCCTGCGCGCCGCGATGGACGCCTTGGGCTACGGCCCCGTCGCCGACTACTTCGCGCACCGGCTGAGCGACCCGACGTACCTGTCCGGGCTGACGCTCCTCCGGCACTTCGCCGCTGCGCCCGTGTTCGAGCTCGCCTGCGGCATCGGCCTCTTCCTCCGCGCGGCGGGCGAGGGCGCGAGCGGCGGCGACGTCGTGTGGTCGAAGCTCTGGCTGGCCCGCCGGTTCGTCGTCCCGGGCGCCGAGCTCGTCTGCTTCGACGCCGCCGCGCGCTTCCCCCTGCCGGACGGCCGCGCCCGCACCGCGTTCTGTCACGACGCCCTGTACTTCCTCCCCCGCAAGGACCACGTCGCCGCCGAGCTGCGCCGCGTCGCCCCGACCGTCCTCGTCGGGCACACGCACAACGCGCTCGTGGACAACTTCAGCGCCGGCGACCCGCTCGACCCCGACGGCTACCAGGCGCTGTTCCCCGGCGCGACGACCTACGACGACGAGGAGCTCACGCGGGCCCACCTCGAGGACCGCCCGCCCGTCCCCGCGACGACGGACGACCTCGCCACCGCGCCGGCCATCGCCCTCGTCGGGGTGGCGCACGTTGCGCGCGCTGACGACGCGCAACGTGCGCAGCCCTCGGGCATCGACGAGCCCGGTCCACTCCGGCGCAACCCGCTGCTGGCGCCGGACGCCACCGTCCGCTGGCCGAGCGAGCGCTACGAGCAGGAGTACGCCGCCCTCTCCCCCCACCTGACCGACCCGGCGCCCCCCGGCCTGACCGCCTGGAAGCGCCGGCGCCTGCTCGTCCCCGCGCTCGAGCGCGACACGCTGCGCTTCGGGATGGTCGGCGCGGGCTGGGTGGCGCGCGACCACCTCGTGCCCGCCATGTTCGCCGCGCGGGGCGTCGAGCCGGTCGCGACGTACGACCCGGCCGCGCGCATCGACGGCCTCCCCGCCGCCGACAGCCTCGACGAGCTCCTGCGCCACGTCGACGCGGTCTACGTCGCGACGCCGAACGACGTCCACGCGCCCGTCGTGGAGCAGGCCGCCGCCGCCGGGGTCGCCGTCCTGTGCGAGAAGCCGATGGCCGCGACGCTCGAGCAGGCCGAGCGCATGGCCGCCGCCGTCCGCCGCCACGGCATCCGCTACGCCACCGCCTTCGACCAGCGCCACCATCCCGCCCACGCGGAGCTCCGGCACCTCATCGACGCGGGCCGCCTCGGCACGGTCACCGCCGTGCGCATCGTGTACGCCTGCTGGGTCGGCCCCGACTGGGCGCCCGACAACTGGCGGGCCGACCCGGCGCGCGCCGGCGGCGGCGCGCTCCTCGACCTGGCGCCGCACGGCCTCGACCTCACGAGCCACCTCCTGCAGCAGCCGCTGGAGGCCGTCACCGCGCTCACCCAGCACCGGGTGCACCCCTACGCCGTCGAGGACGGCGCAGTCCTGATCGCCCGCACGACCGGAGACGTCCTGGCCACCCTGCACGTGGCCTACAACCACCCGGAGGACCGCCCGCGCCGCCGCCTCGAGGTGGTCGGGACCGACGGCATCGCGGTCGCCACGGACACGATGGGCCAGGACCCGGGCGGCGCGCTGACCGTCGACGGCGAGGCCGTCCCGTTCGACACCGCCACCTCCCCGTTCACCCGGATGCTCGAGGCGTTCGCGGCGTCCGGCCCGGAGGAGGACCGCCTCGACGACGACCTGCGCCTCATGCGCCTCCTGGAGCCATGCCGCTGACGCCGATCCTCTGCACGAACTGCGGCTACTGGCGGCGCCTGCCGTCCCTCCCGCACGACTGCCCCGTCTGCCTCGACCACCGCCACGCGCCGCCCGAGGACGGCTGGGCGTTCCTCACGGAGGCCGAGGTGGCCGCGCAGGCGACGACCACGTGGACCGAGGTGGAACCCGGCCTGTGGCGCTTCGACGCCTCGGAGCGCTTCCACATCGGCCCGAGCGGCTACCTGATCGAGCACCCCGAGGGCAACGTCGTCTTCGAGGCGCCGAACTGGCTCTCCGACGACGCGCTGGACTTCATGGCCGACCGTGGCGGCGTCGCGCACGCCACCGCGAGCCACCCTCACGTCTACGGCGCCCTGCACCGGGTCGTCGACCGCTTCGACCCGGAGGTCCCCCTGCACGTCGCCGACGAGCCCTGGGCGGTGGCGTTCGCGCCCACCCACCCCTACGACGAGACCCACGTCCTCAACGACGACCTCACGCTGCACCACACCGGCGGGCACTTCGACGGCCACCAGGTCCTCCACGACGCCCGGCGCCGGATCCTCTTCTGCGGGGACGCGTTGAAGCTCGACCTCGACCCGCAGGACCCGCGCCGCGCGCTGCGCATCACCACCCACAAGGCGTTCGTGCGCGACGTCCCGCTCAGCGCGGGCGAGAAGGCGCGCTACCGCGAGGTCTTCGCCGCCCTGGCGTTCGAGCAGATCTGGACGCCGTTCGAGCAGGGCGCGAACGTCGGCACCGCGGACGCGCTGGCGGTGCTCTGACCGTGGGCATGACCGCGACCGAGCGCTACCGCGCCGCGCTCGCCCCGCAGGGCGACCTGTACGAGTTCCCGATCCACCAGCTCGACCGCCTCGGCATCCCGCTCGTCTCCGCGTCACTGTGGGCCGCCGACGGCTCGGGCGGCGTCCACGGCACCGGCTACGGGACCACGGTCGAGGAGGCCGCCCGCGGCGCGCTGGGCGAGTGCGTCGAGGGCCGCGGCGCCCACGTCGCCGTCCCGCTGCTGGACCGCCAGCGCGCGTCCTACGCCGGCCTGGTCGCCGAGCTCGGCCCGGCCGCGGTGCTGGACCCCCGCCACGCCTGCCTGCCCGCAGGCTCCTCCTACACGGAGCGGACCGAGCTGTTGTGGGTGACCGCCCGCCGCTGGCCGGACGGCGAGGACGTGTGGGTCCCGCTCGAGCTCGCCGCGACCTGCATGGCGGACCTCCAGGGCATCGAGCCCCCGAGCGGCGCGTGGCTGTTCACCCCGATCACGAACGGCCAGGGCGCCGGCGAGTCCGTCGAGCGGGCCCTGTCGCACGGGATCCTGGAGCTCCTCCAGCGCGACGGCAACAGCGTCAACTACCGCGCGCTGGACCGCGGGATCGTCGTCGACGTCGACGAGGCGGCCGACCCGGACCTGCAGGACCTCCTCCGGCGCTTCGACGACGCCGGCATCGACGTCCTGGTCAAGCTCGCCGCGACGGACTTCGGCCTCACGAACGTCTACGTCGTCGGCCGCGAGCGCGACCCCGGCGCCGCCGCGCACCCGCTGATGCTCACGTCCTGCGGCGAGGCCGCCCACCCCGACCGCGAGCGCGCCGTGCGCAAGGCGCTGCTCGAGTACGCGTCCAGCCGCGCCCGCAAGGCGTTCTCGCACATGGCGCTGGACCAACTGGGTGGCGTCGCGCCGGACGGGTACGTCGAGCACGCCGCGGACGAGCAGCTGTTCGTCGAGGAGGACCGCTCGCTGGACGCGATGCTCGACTGGCTGCGCCGCGAGCCCGCCGAGTTGCAGGAGCTCATGGCGCCGCGCTTCCACGCCGAGCGCCTCCGGGTCCCGCTGTCGACCCTGCCGACCTCCCCGGCCCCGCAGGACCCCGCCGAGCTGCTGGACGACCTCGCGCGGCGCCTGCGGGCGGAGGACCTCGAGGTCCTCTGGGTGGACTACGCCGCCGGCGCGGGACCTGGCTGCCGCTCCGTCAAGGCCATCGTCCCGGGCCTGGAGGTCGAGACGGCGACCTATCGCCGCTGCGGCGAGCGCAACCTCAAGCGCCTCGAGCCGCGCGGCCTGGCCGGCCGCGGCGACGCCCCGCCGGGCGCGCTGCCCCTCCCGGCGGTGCGGGGCGGCTGGCTCGCGGTGGACCGCATCGACGCCCTGGTCGGCGAGCTGTACCCGCTCTACCGCGAGCCCGACCGCCACGTGGCGGGCAAGGTGCTGGCCGGCCGATGAGGGTCGCCTACAACACGAACGGCGTCCAGAACCACCGCCTCGAGGACGCGGTGGACCTCATCCGCGACGCCGGCTACGACGGCGTCGCGCTGACGCTCGACATCCACCACCTCGATCCGTACGCGCCGGACCTCACGGCCCGCGCGCGGGCGCTCAAGCGCCACCTGGGCGACCTCGGCGTGGTGGTCGAGACGGGCGCGCGCTACCTGCTGGACCCGCGGGCCAAGCACGAGCCGACGCTCGTGAGCGCCGCGGGCCGCGAGCGCCGCATCGACTTCCTCGTGCGCGCGGCGCAGGTCGCCCACGAGCTCGAGGCGGAGTGCGTCTCCTTCTGGGCGGGGGTCCCGCGCGTGGACCATGGCCAGGCCCGCGCCTGGCTGCTCGAGGGCCTCCACGACCTGCTGCGGCGCGTCGAGCCGCTCGGCGTGACGATGGCGCTCGAGCCGGAGCCCGGGATGCTCGTCGAGACCCCGGACGACTGGCGGGCGCTCGAGGTCGAGGGCCTCGGCCTGGCGCTCGACACGGGCCACTGCCTCGTCACCGGGGAGCGCGAGCCCGCCGACGCCGTGCGCGAGTTCGCCCCGGACCTCGCCACGATCACCGTGGAGGACATGCGCCGCGGCGAGCACGTCCACCTGCCGTTCGGCGAGGGTGACATGGACCTGCCGGCGGTGCTGGAGGCGATCGAGGACATCGGCTGGGAGGGCCTCGTCTGCGTCGAGCTCTCGCGGGACTCCCACCGCGCGCACGAGATGGTCCCGGCAGCCCTGGCGGCCCTCAAGTGAGGGTCTGCTTCGTCTCCCGCCGCTTCTTCCCCGCCATCTCGGGGATGAGCGTCTACGCCGCGAACCTCCTGCGCGAGCTCGTCGCCGCCGGCCACGAGGTGACGATGGTCTCCCAGTACCGCGGGGACGCCGAGGGGACCGCGGTCTACGGCGGCGGCCCGCCGCCGCCGGTCAAGGGCGTCCGGGTCATCGGCCTCGAGGCGCTCGGCGAGCAGGACGGCGGGGACTTCGAGGCCGACGTGGAGACGATGCGCCGCACGGTCGTCGAGCACGGTCCGTTCGACCTCGTCCACGCCCAGTACGGCTACCCGACCGGGCTCGCCGCGCTCGCCGCCGCCCGCGAGCTCGGCGTCCCGTGCGTCGTCTCCATCCAGGGCGGCGACGGGCACTGGGTCGGCTCCTGCTGCGGGACGCACGAGCGGGCGATGAAGGCCGTCCTCGACGGGGCGGACGCGCTGCTGATCGGCTCGCACTCGTTCGCCCGGGAGGTGCACGACCGCCTCGGGACGCCGCTGGAGCGCTTCACCATCGTCCCCGGCGCCGTCGACGTCACCCGCTTCCACCCGCCCGTCGCCGGCCCGGCGGAGCACCGGCTGCTCTACCACGGCCGCGTCGACCGCCGCAAGGGCGTCCTCGACCTCATCGAGGCCCTCGCGGCGCTCGACCGCCCGCAGGTCCCGGTGACGGTGAGCGGCATCGGCCCCGACGTCGACGCGGCCAAGCGCCTGGCGGCCGAGCGGGGCGTCGAGGTCGAGTGGCTCGGCCACGTCCCCTACGACGTCGTCCCGGCGGTGTACCGCCGCGCCGGGCTGTTCGTCTCCCCCACCTACGCCGAGGGCTTCTCGAACACGATCCTCGAGGCGATGGCGACCGGGCTCCCGATCGTCTCCTGTCTGGCGGTCGGGGTGGTCGACTGCCTGCGCGACGGGGACAACGCGCTGCTGGTCGAGCCGGGGGACGTCCCGGCGCTCGCCGCCGCCATCGGGCGACTGCTCGACGACGAGGACCTCCGGGCGCTCCTCGCCGACCGCGCCCTGGCCGAGGTCCAGGACCGCTACGCCTGGGAGCCCGTCGGCCGGATGGTCATGGACGCCTACGAGCACGCGAGTCCGGGCGCGGGCTTCACGATCCCGAACGGCCCCATCGACCCCTGCCGCTTCCGGGCGGCGCCGCACCTGCTGTGAGGCGCGCGCTCTTCGTCTCCCCGCACCTCGACGACGTCGCCTTCTCCTGCGGCGGGACGTTCGCCGCGCTCGCGCGCGACGGCTGGCAGTGCACGCTGCTGACGTGCTTCACCGCCTCGGTCCCGGAGCCGCAGGGCTTCGCGCTCGCCTGCCAGACCGACAAGGGGATCGCGCCGTCGGTGGACTACATGGCCCTGCGGCGCGCCGAGGACGAGTTGGCGGCGCAGCGGCTCGGCGCCGCCGAGGTCGTCCACCTCCCGCTGCCCGAGGCGCCGCACCGGGGCTACGACGCCGCAGCCGAGCTCTTCGCGGGCCTCCGGGACGGCGACGAGGTCTGGCGCGACATCGCGGCGCGATTGCCCACCGGCGCCGACCTCGTCTTCCTCCCCCAGGGCAAGGGCGCCCACGTCGACCACCTGCAGGTGATCCGCGCCGCCGAGGCGGCGGGCCTGCGCGGCCGCCACTACGCCGACCTCCCCTACGACCTCGACGCCACGGACGGGGATCCCGGGCCGGTCGAACCGGACCTGGCGGCGAAGGTCGACGCCTGCGCCGCGTACGCGTCGCAGCTCGGGTTCCAGTTCGGCGGGGAGGCGCGGATGCGGGCGGTGCTCAGCGCGGCGCCTGAGCGCTTTCAGCTGAGCGCGGCCATCCCGTCGGCGACCGTGAACGCGCGCTCGTAGAGCGCCTTGCCGGAGATCACCCCGGCGAGGTTCACGAGGCGGAGCTTCGCCAGCGCCCGCAGGTGCTCGGCGGTCCCGATGCCGCCCGAGTAGATCCAGCGGCCGCGCACGACGCCGGCGATGCGCTGGACGTCGTCGAGGTCCGGCCCGTCGAGCATCCCGTCCCGGTCGGCGTCCGTGTAGACGAACGAGCGCACGCCGCGGTCCTGCAGCGCGACGATCGCGTCCGTCGCGGGCAGCGCGCTCGTCTCCGTCCAGCCCGCGGTCGCGACGTTGCCGGCGCGGACGTCGACGGAGACCATCACGCGGGAGCCGAACTCGTGCACGGCCGCGTCGAGCAGGTCGACGTCCCGGAAGGCCGCGGTGCCGAGGATGACCCGCGCCGCGCCCGCCTCCACCGCCGCGCGCACGGCCTCGATCGTCCGCAGGCCGCCGCCGTACTGGACGGGGACGCCGGTCCCCTCGGCGATGCGGGCGAGGTGCTCCAGCGACCGCGGCTCGCCATGGCGCGCGCCGTCGAGGTCGACCACGTGGAGCTGGAGCGCGCCGGCGGCGACCCAGTCGCGCGCGGCGTCGGCCGGGTCGTCGCGGTAGACGGTCTCGTCCTCGAAGCGGCCCTGGCGCAGGCGCACCGCCCGGCCGCCCTGGATGTCGATCGCCGGGTAGAGGATCACGACGCGAGGCTCGGGACGCACGCCCGGGTGAAGTTGTGCAGCAGCGCCAGCCCGTCGCGGGAGGACTTCTCGGGGTGGAACTGCGCGCCGAAGACCGTCCCGCGCTCGACGATCGACGGGAACGTCTCCCCGTACTCGGCGGTCCCGGCGACGTCGGCCGGGTCGGCGGGCCGGCAGGCGAGCGAGTGCACGTGGTAGAAGGCCGCCGCGTCGCCGAGGCCCTCGGTCAGGCGCGCCGGACGGGTCATCGTCACGAGGTTCCACCCGATGTGGGGCAGCCGCCGGCCGCGCGTGTCGAGGTAGGTGACGTCGCCGGGGAGGATCCCGAGGCCGACCGCCCCGCGGTGCTCGGTGGAGGACTCGAAGAGCAGCTGCATGCCCAGGCAGATGCCCAGCAGCGGGACCCCGGTGGTGGCGCGCTCGCGCAGGAGGTCGTCCAGGCCGAGCTCGGTGAGCCGCCGCATGCCCTCGGGGAACGCGCCGACGCCGGGCAGGACGAGGCCGTCGGCCGCCCGCAGCTCCTCGTGGTCGCGGGTGACGACCGCGCGCGCGCCGACGTGCTCGAGCGCCTTCTCGACGCTGCGCCGGTTCCCCATCCCGTAGTCGACGACGGCGATCACAGCCGGCCCTTGGTGGACGGGACGCCGGTCTCCTGCGGGTCGATGGCGACCGCCGTGCGCAGGGCCCGGGCGACCGCCTTGAAGGCCGCCTCGATCAGGTGGTGCGCGTTGCGGCCGGCCTGCAGGTCGACGTGGAGGGTGAGCCGCGCGCTCGAGGACACCGCGCGGAAGAACTCCTCCGCGAGGTCGTGGTCGAAGGCGCCGATCGCGCCGGGCGGGAGGTCGAGCCCCTCCCAGAGGAGGAACGGCCGCCCGCTGAGGTCCAGGGCGACCGCGGCGCGGGCCTCGTCCATCGGCACGACCGCGTGCCCGTAGCGGCGGATGCCGGCACGGTCGCCGAGCGCCCGGTCAAGCGCCTGCCCGAGCACGATCCCGGTGTCCTCGACCGTGTGGTGCGCGCCCGTCTGCAGGTCGCCCGTGACCTGGACGTCGAGGTCCAGCGCCCCGTGGCGGGCGAGGAGGTCGAGCATGTGGTCGAAGAACCCGACCCCGGTGGCGCGCGTGCCCGCGCCCGAGCCGTCGAGCCCGAGGGTGAGGCGCACGTCGGTCTCCCCCGTGGTCCGGGTGATCTCGGCGGTCCGGTCGCTCATGCGCCGCGCATTCTGGCGGCCATGGAGGCGGCATGCGCGGTGAAGCCCTCCGCCTCCGCGATCGCGACCCCCGGAGCGGCGAGCGCGGCGGCCGCGGCGGCGTCGATGCGCGCCACCGCCATGGTGCGCACGAAGTGGCGGACGTTGAGGCCGGAGGCGAAGCGCGCGGCCCCCTCGGTCGGCAGGACGTGGTTCGAGCCGGCGACGTAGTCCCCGAACGCCGTCCCCGCCGCCGCGCCCACGAACACGGCGCCGGCGGTGGTCACCGAGGACGCGAGCGCCTCGGCGTCCGCCCCGACGAGCTGCAGGTGCTCCGGCGCGAACGCCTCCGAGAAGCGCAGCGCCTCCTCGAGGCCGCACTCGACGAGTGCGACGAGCGCGTCCCCGGGGTCCGTCGCGCAGCGCTCCAGGACCGCGCGGTCCGGCGAGCAGACGGCGACGACGGAGCCCGCGCCGTGCTCGGCCTGCCCGAGGACGTCGAGCGACGGGTCGCCCTCGCTGGCGATCACCACGAGGTCGCTCGGACCGGCGAAGCCGTCGATGCCGACCCGGCCGAAGACCTGCCGCTTGGCCTCCTGCGCGTACAGCGACCCCGGGCCGACGATGACGTCGACCGGCTCAACCGTCTCCGTGCCGTAGGCGAGCGCCGCGATCGCGTGGGCGCCACCCATCGCGTAGACCTCGTCCGCCCCGCACAGCGCCGCGGCCGCCTGCATGACGGGGTGCGCGGCGCAGACGGCGACCTGCTCGACGCCGGCGGCCCGGGCGGTGGCGATCCCCATGACGATCGACGACGGGTACGGCGCCTGGCCGCCCGGGGCGTAGACGCCCGCCCGCTTCACGGGCACCTCGCGCAGCGTCACCGTCTGGCCCTGCGGCAGCGCGACCTCGCGGTCGCCGGTCAGCCCGGCGCGCGCCACCGCGGTGACGTTGTCGCGCGCGAGCAGGAGCGCGGCACGCAGCTCGGGATCCAGCGCGTCCGGCGTCGGCGCCGGCACCCGCAGCACCTCGACCGGGTTGCCGAACCGCGCCTCGAGCTCGAGGACCGCGGCGTCCCCGCGCGCCCGGACGTCGGCGATCACGTCGCGGACGGCGTCGCCGACGGAGGCGCCGGCCGCCACCCGCGCCCGCAGCGCCGCCGCGTCGGGCGGCAGCCACTCAACCGGCACGCAGGCGCCTCAAGAGGTCGTCGAGGGCCGCCGCCTTGGTCCGGTACGCGACGGGGTTGGCGATCAGCCGGGCGGTGGAGACGAAGAGCTCCTCGCGGATGACCAGGCCGTTCTCGCGCAGCGTGGTGCCCGTCTGGGTGAGGTCGACGATGCCCTCGACGAGCCCGGTGAGCGGCGCCAGCTCGACCGATCCCTTGACCTCGACGATCTCCGCCTGGCGGCCCGTGCGGGCGAAGTGGTGCTGTGCGCTGCGCGGGTACTTCGTGGCGACGCGCATCACGCCGAGGCGGCGCAGGGCCTCGGCGGCGGGGTCCGGCCCGGCCTGGGTGGCGAAGACCATCGTCGTGCCACCGAACCCGAGGTCCAGGAGCTCGACGATGTCGCGCTCGCCCTGCTCGCGCAGGACGTCCTTGCCGGTGATGCCGACGTCCGCCGCGCCGGCCTCGACGTAGGTCGGGACGTCGGACGGCCGCATGGTGACCAGGCCGACGTCCTCGAAGAGCAGCTTGCGGTCGTTCGCGCGGACCTCGGCCGTGTCGACGCCGATCGCGTCGAGGCGGTCCAGCGTCTCCTTGAACAGCGCGCCGCGGGGGACGGCGATGCGCAGCTCAGCCATGCGCCCGCTCCGCCACCAGCGCGGAATGCACGCGGTCCACCTCGAGCGCCCAGCCGACCGCGTCGAGGTCGCGGCCGAAGCGCCCGAGCAGCTCGTCGTAGCGCCCGCCGCCGCCGAGCGGGACGCCGAGCGCCGGGTCGAGCACCTCGAAGATCGCGCCCGTGTAGTAGCCGAGGTCGCGCAGCAGGCCGAGGTCGAAGATGATCCGCCCCTGGACGTCCTCGGGCAGCAGGCCGTGGACCTCGCGCAGCCCGTCGGCGACCGGGCCGGCCGCGTCGAGCACCTCGAGGCCGCCGCGCAGCTGCGGCACGCGCAGGAGGTCCTCCGGCGCGCCCGCCGCGCGGACCTCGCGCTCGAGGCCGACGAAGTCGCGGGTGACGAGCTCGTGCAGGAGCCGCTCGCGCACCGGCCCGTGGATCCCCGCCTCGTCGAGCAGCGTCGGGTACAGCGCGGCGCTGCCGAGGGCGATCCGGTAGCCGGTGAGGCCCGCGGCGTCGAGCGCGCGGGCGCACAGGGTGATCGCCTCGGCCGTGCCCGCGGGGGCGCCGGCGCCGACGAGCTCCACTCCGGCCTGGAGCTGTTCGCGGGCCTCGCCGCGGTGCGGGCGCACGGCCCGGTAGGCGCGCTGGACGTAGCACAGGCGCAGGGGAGGCGGCTCCTCGGCGTACCGCGTCGCCACCACCCGAGCGATGGGGATGGTCATGTCCGACCGCAGCACGAGCACGCTGCCGGTCTCGTCGAAGAGCCGGTAGGCGGGCTTGGCGGCGTCGGCGTCGCCGGTGCGCAGGACGGTCTCGAGCTCGAGCGCCGGCGTGTAGACCTCGCCGTAGCCGGCGTCGGCGAACACGCGCAGGAACGCGTCGGTGATCGCGCGCAGCTCGCGCATCTCGGCCGGGAGCACGTCCCGGGTCCCGCTGGGGATCCGGTGGATCACGGCCGGGCACGCTATTAGGCTCCGCGCGTGCTCCGCCGCCTGATCGTCCCCGCCGCCCTCGTCGTCCTGCTCGCCCTCCCGGCAGCCGCCGCCGCCAGGACGGTCGACGTGCCCGGGCTCTTCGGGGACGAGGTCCTGCGCGCGTCGATCGAGAGCGACGTCCCGGTCCGGCTGCCGGACACGCTGGCCGTCCCCTACGGCGGGCGCCTGTTCACCAGCGGCACGCCGCTGCCGGGCTCGTGGACGCTGCAGATCGCCGCCGCCAAGGACTGCAACGGCGCGAGCGTCTGCTTCCTCGCGAGCTTCGCCGGTTCCGAGAAGGGCCGGCCGAAGGGCCCGCGCGCGGTCGCGCTCGCCGGCGGGCGCACCGGCCGCTTCACGCCGACCCGGTGCGGCGCCTCGTGCTCGCCGCCGCGGATCCAGTGGAAGCAGGCCGGCGACCTCTACACGATCGCCGCGAAGGTCACCGGCGACGAGCGCAAGGTCCTCAGGCGCGCCGCCAACCAGGCCATCCGGGGCGGCGAACGCTCCTGACGAGGGTCAGGCCTCGACGCGCTCGATGTGGGCGCCGAGGCCGCGCAGGCGCTCGTCGATGCGCTCGTAGCCGCGGTCGATCTGGTCGATCGCGCCGATCTCGCTCTCCCCCTGCGCGCACAGCGCCGCGATGAGCATCGCCATCCCGGCGCGGATGTCCGGGGAGACGAGCTTCGCGCCGCGCAGCCGGGTCGCGCCCGAGATGACGGCCCGGTGGGGGTCGCAGAGGATGATGTTCGCCCCCATCGCGACGAGCTTGTCCGTGAACACCAGGCGGTTCTCGAACATCTTCTCGAACAGCAGCACGGCGCCCTCGGCCTGGGTGGCGAGCGCGACGGCGATGGAGGTGAGGTCGGCGGGGAAGGCCGGCCACGGGCCGTCCTCCACCTTGATCTGGTAGCCGCCGTGGTCGCGGCCCATCACGAGCTTCTGCCCGCCCGGCACGACGACCGCCGTCCCGTCGAGCTCGGAGTGCAGGCCGAGGCGCTTGAAGACCAGCCGGATCATGCGCAGGTCGTCCGGCTCGGTCTGCTCGATGCGCAGCTCCCCGCCCGTGACGCCGGCGAGGGCCATGAACGACCCGATCTCGATGTGGTCGGGCGCCACCCAGTGCTCGCAGCCGCTGAGGCGCTCGACGCCGTGGACGACCATCACGTTGGAGCCGATGCCCTCGATGGCGGCGCCCATGCGGACGAGCATGCGGGCGAGGTCCTGCACGTGCGGCTCGGACGCCGCGTTGCGCATGACGGTCGTGCCCGGGGTCAGCGCGGCGGCCATGAGCGCGTTCTCCGTGCCCATGACGGACGGCTCGTCCATGAAGAAGTCGGTCGCCTGCAGGCCGTCCGGCGCCTCCAGGCGGATGTCGCCGGTGCCGTCGCCGACGTGCGCGCCGAGCGCCATGAAGGCGTCGAGGTGCGTGTCGAGCCGGCGGCGGCCGATGACGTCCCCACCGGGCGGGGGCATCTTGGCAGAGCCGAAGCGGGCGAGCAGCGGGCCGGCGAGCAGGAAGGACGCGCGGATGCGCTCGGCGATCGCCTGGTCGACCTGGGTGCTCGGGATGTCCGCCGCGCAGATGGCCACGGTGTTGGCGTCGCGCCAGTCGATCCGGGCCCCGAGCGCCTCGACCAGGTCGATCATGAACTGCGTGTCCCGGATGCGCGGGACGTTGTGCAGCACGACCTCCTCGGAGGTCAGCAACGTGCACGCCAGCAGCGGGAGCGCGGCGTTCTTGTTGCCCGCGGGCGTGATGGTGCCCGACAGCGGCCGGCCACCTTGGATGACGAACTTCTCCATGGGCGCGTTCCCGGGCGAGGGGGCCGCCGCGGGGCGGGCTAGGGTACCAGCCATGTCACGGCCACTTTCGCGCGACGAGGCCTGGTCCCTCTTCTGCGAGTGGACGGAATCCGAGTCGCTGCGCCGCCACGTGCTGGCGGTGGAGACCGCGATGCGCGCCTACGCCGAGAAGGTCGGCGCGGACCCCGAGGAGTGGGGCACCGTCGGGCTGCTGCACGACCTCGACTACGAGCGCTTCCCCGACATGGACCGCGACGACGGGCACCCCCGCACCGCGATGCGGCTGCTGACCGAGATGGACGTGCCGGAGCACTGGGTCCGGGCGATCGCCTCGCACGCGGACTTCATGGACACGCCGCGCGAGTCGCCCATGGAGAAGACGCTGTACGCGGTGGACGAGCTGTCGGGCTTCATCGCCGCGTGCGCATACGTGCGGCCGGGCGGCATCCACGGGCTCACGCCGAAGTCCGTCAAGAAGAAGCTCAAGCAGCCGTCGTTCGCGGCGGCGGTGAACCGCGAGGACGTCCGCCGCGGCGCCGAGGAGCTCGGCGTGGACTTCGACGAGCACGTGGCGTTCGTCATCGCGGCGCTCGAGGCCCGGGCGGAGGCGCTCGGTCTCGAGGGCCAGCCCGCTTGAGGACGTTCGCGCGCCACCTGGAGGTCGACCGGTTCGTGGCCGGGGCGTCGGAGGACGTGCCCGGCGTCGGCGTCCTGCTGCGCTCGCCGCGCTTCCCGCACTCCTGGGACCTCAACCAGGTCGTGCTCGCGGTCGGGGCGACCATGGAGGACGTCGCCCGGGCGGTCGAGGTGGCCGAGGCGGCGCTGGAAGGCGCCGCGCACCGGCGGCTGACGGTCCCGGCGCCGACCGAGGAGGTCGTCGCGCCGGACGGCTGGGAGCGCGAGGAGCTGCTCGTGATGGAGGTCTCCGGCTCGCTGCCGTGGCCCGACGGCGTCGAGGTGGTCGAGCCCCGTGCGCTGCGCTCTGCCCGCCTGGAGATGTGGCGGGCGTTCAACGACGACGCCGTCGCGGAGGAGCTCGCCGACATGCAGGAGGCCTTCGCCGCCTACCCGGGCGCCCGCGTCCTCGGCGTCGCGGACGCAGACGGCGCGTACGTCGCCTGGGCGCAGGTGGCCAACGGGTGCATCGACGACGTGTGGGTCGTGGAGCCGCGGCGCGGGTCCGGACTCGGCCGCGCGGTCACCACGGCCGCGGTCGCGGCGGGCGGCACGTACCTGTGGACGGACGTCGGGGACCCGCGCCCGCAGGGCCTCTACCGGTCGCTCGGGTTCGCCGAGACGGGCCGGATCGTGCAGCTCACCCGGCACCTCTAAGCTCGCCCGCCATGGCCGATCCGCTGCGCATCGTGGTGCTGGAGGGCGACGAGACGGGCCAGGAGCTCCTCGAGCAGGCCCTCCGTGTCCTCGACCCGTCCGTCCTCGAGCTCGACGTGGAGCTCGACCGCTACGACCTCTCGCTCGACAAGCGGCGGGAGACCGGCAACGAGGTCGTCCACGAGGCCGCCCGCGCCATGAAGGGGGCCGGGTTCGGCATCAAGGCGGCGACGGTCACGCCCGAGGGCAAGGACGACGTCGGCTCCCCGAACCGCATCCTGCGCGAGGAGGTCGACGGCAAGGTCATCGTCCGCACGGGCCGGCGCATCCCCGGCGTCGTCGGGCCGGTGGCCGGCGTCCACCACCCGATCTCCGTCGTGCGCATGGCGGTCGGCGACGCGTACGGCGCGGAGCAGTGGCGGGAGGACGTCGACGGCGACGAGGTCGCCCTGCGCACGGAGCGCATCTCGCGCTCGACCTGCCGTGCGGTGGCCGAGTTCTCCTTCCGGATGGCCTCGCGGATCGACGGCCGCGTGTACGGCGGCCCCAAGTGGACCGTCTCCCCCGTCTACGAGGGCATGCTCAAGGAGGAGATGGACGCTGCTGCCTCCCGGCACCCGGAGGTCGACTACCAGCCGGTGCTGGTGGACGCCCTCTACGCGGGGCTCATCAGCGGCGGATCGGCGGACAAGCCGCTGGTCGTGCCGTCGCTCAACCGCGACGGGGACTGCATCTCGGACCTCGTGATGCCGATGTTCGGCTCCATCGCCGGGGCCGAGTCCGTTCTGCTGGCCTTCGACGACGACTTCGACGTGGACGTCGCGATGGCCGAGGCGCCGCACGGCACGGCGCCGTCGCTGTTCGGCAAGGACCTCGCCAACCCGATGGCGATGCTGCTCGCCGGCGCCGCCGTGCTGGGGCACGCGGGCGTCAAGGGCTTCTCGGGCGCCGAGCGGGCCTCCCGCGCCGTCTACGAGGGCGTGCTGGAGACCGTGGCCGGCGGCGTCAAGACGATCGACCTCGGCGGCCACGCGACGACGACCGAGTTCACCGACGCGGTGGTCGAGAAGGTCCGCACGAAGCTCGAGATCTGGTCCTCGCTCGGGTCGGCCTGATCACGCTTCGCGGCGGCGGCGCCGCTCGTACAGCCGCCGCTGGAGGACGAGCGTCGTGGTGCCGGCGAGGATGATCGCGGTGAGGTTCACCGCGAGCTGGCCGACGGAGCCCAGCAGCGCGTCCCAGTCGCCGTAGGCCGCGGACACCCCGATGTTCGCCGCCGCGGGGATCGTCGTCACGCTGATGAGGACGCCGATCAGGGCGCCGGACTTCGCTGTCGAGAGGCTGAGGATGCCGGCGATGCCTGCGCAGGCGGCGACGAAGAAGGCGAAGAAGTCGGGGGTCGAGATGATCCGCGACAGCGAGTGGTCGCCGGAGTTGAAGTGCTCGGGGGTCAGTCCGGTCACCCGGAACAGGACGGAGGCGAGGAACACCGCCAGGATGGCCGCGGGGAACCCGACGGCCAGCGCGGTGGCACTCCGGCGGGCGACGTCCGGGCGCCGGGTCGCGATCGCGACGCACAGGCCGGCGACCGGGCCGAACTCGGGGCCGACGACCATCGCGCCGACGATGAGGATCGGCGAGTTGAGGAAGATGCCGACCGCGGCGATCAGCCCGGCGACGACCATGAAGGCGATGAACGAGCCGGCGAGCTCCGTCGACTCGTTGGTGTGGGCGGTGACCTCCTCCCACACCACGGCGTCGCTCGGCGCGCCGGGTGCGTGACGCTCGGCGGCGTCCGCGCGCGTCGACAGCACGGCGTCGACGTCCTCGACGGAGATCGACCCGTCCTCGTGGATCCGCATGTCGCGGAGCTCGGACACCAGGACGCTCGCGTCCTCGCGGGCCACGTCGGCAAGGACGAGGTCGCCGTCGGGCACCTTCACCGCGTCCGGGAAGTGGACGACGCTCGAGACGGAGCCGTGGTCGCACAGCAGTTCGAGCACGCGGTCGACGCGGTCGGGCGGCACGACGAGGCGCAGGTGGACCACGCCCGGAACGTACCCCGGCGGACCGCCGGAGCGATCGCCGAGCGCCCGAGCGCCGGGTTGCAAGATCGATTGCAGCTCCGGGGCAGTCCTTTCCGCACAACCACGCGGAATCCGGACGTTGCGGGGTCGCCTGGACGGCGACCCCGGAGCCCATTCCGTCCGACCCCCGCCGTAGCTTTCCGAACACATGTTCCCTTCCCCGACGACCGAACACCCGACTCGCCGCTCGCTCCGCGAGCTCATGCGGGGCGCCGTTGGCACGGCGCTCGAGTTCGCCACCCTGGGCGAGGCCGCTCTCCCGGAGCCGCCCTCACGGCCCGCACCGCCCGCCCACGTGGCCGAGCACCCGCACCGCCGGGCACTCCGTCGTCCTTCGCGCCCGCGCCGTGCCGGCTCTCCCCCGGCACGCGCCCAGGTCTGCACCGCTTCCGCCCCCTCCCCGGAGCGCCGGCGGCACGGCTAGACCCGGCAACGCCCCTCCGGCACCGCGTCCCCTGGGAGGACGGGCACGCCGGACGGGGCGGCGCAGAGCTTCCAATCGACTCCGGGCCGCCTTTGGGCGGCCCGGCGTCGTGCTGTGGTGTCCTCCGCGCCGCGCGCGCCGCGCGCGGCGGGAGCTCCTGCGACGCCGGCCGGCTAGTGCGCCTCGAGGGTGTCGCCGACGCGCACGCGGCCCGGCGCGATGACGTCGCACCAGACGCCGAAGGTCACATCACGCTTGCCACGCAGTGCCGCGAGCGCCTTGAGTGTCGGGAGGTCCTTGCGGCCGGTGTCCGGGTCGCGGGTGGTGACGACGCACCGCGGGACCGGGGCGCGGACCCGCAGGACCGTGTCGCCCACGGCGACCTCCCGCCCGGCCCACCCGTGCTCCTCCCAGGCGCGGAGGCCGTCCACGGTGATGGTCATGCGGAAGCGGCGACCGTCCGGGACCGTCCCGTCGAGCGCATCCGCCAGGGCGGTCAGGGAGGCGGCCGACATGAGCGTCACTGGCGCGTCGTCGGCGCCGACCTCGGCCGGGTCGCGGGCGAGGAGGTGCACCTCGCGCCCGAGGTGCGCCGAGAGTGCCTGCGCCAGGGGCCCGCGGACGACCTGGCCGCGGACCGGCCGCCCGTCGTAGGTCGCGGTCACCGCCCCCTCCGCGGGCTCGGGGACGGCGGTCACCGCCTCCCCGCCTGGGAGCCGCAGGGTCAGGGCCCCCTCCGCCGGGTCCCAGGCCGGTTCGACCTGCATGAGCCGCGGCGTCCGCGTCGACAGGAGGAGGTCCCCGCTCGCGTCGACGACGAGGAAGGCGCGGTCGCCGGCCGGGCCGGACGGCCCAAGGTCCAGGGAGGCCGCGGCCACGAGGCGGAGACCCTTGACGGGCGCGAGCGCGAGGGCGGCGACGGTGGCGATCATCCTGGCCCCGAGTGTCGCGGATTCGATCCGGAGCGGGCGACGCGGCCGCCACCCCCCCTTGCTCAGGTCCGTGCGTGCGAGGATGCCGCGGTGGCGTACCCGGAGGTGGTCGAAGGGCAGGTCGGCCGCTACGAGCGGTGGGACCCGGACCGCCACGGCGATGCGTTCGCCGAGCTCTGCGCTGATCGCGAGGTCATGCGCTACCTCGGCGGCCCGATGCGCCCGAACGTGGCGAGGGACGTCTCCGAGCGCATCGCGGACCACTGGGACACGTTCGGATACGGGCTCTGGGCGGCGATCGACCTCGCCGACGGCCGCGTCGCCGGCTTCACCGGCGCCTGCCGCGCGGCTTGGCATCCCACCTTTGAGCGTGAGGTGGAGGTCGGGTGGCGCCTCGGCCGCTGGTCCTGGGGCCGGGGGCTGGCGACCGAGGGTGCGCATCTCGCGCTCGCCCCGGCCTTCGCGCACACCGGGACGCAGGTCCTCCACGCCTTCGTCCATCCGGACAACCACCGGTCACGGGCGGTCGTCGACCGCCTCGGCATGGCGCCGGACGGGCGCACCGCCGACCCGCGGCTCCGGCACCTGCTCGACATCTACACGCTGCGGAACGAGGGTCATCAACGACCACGAGCCGCCCGGAGGCGGCTCGAGTGGTGGTGAAGAAACCGGCGGCGACCTACTCTCCCGGTCCCATAAGGGACAAGTACCATCGGCGCTATGGGGCTTAACTTCTCTGTTCGGAATGGGAAGAGGTGTTTCCCCCATGCCAGTGCCACCGAACTTGCGAGACCGGTGCGCCCTGCCAGGCCCTGAAAGCTGCACAGCCGTCCAACAAACGGAGAGATCGATTTCGATCGAAGACCGTCAAGCCCTCGACCCATTAGTACCGGTCTCCTTCGCGCATTGCTGCACTTCCAGATCCGGCCTATCAACGTGGTGGTCTTCCACGGGTCTTACCCACTCGAGGTGGTGGGAGAGCTCATCTTGAGGTCGGCTTCCCGCTTAGATGCCTTCAGCGGTTATCCGGTCCGGACGTAGCTAACCTGCGGTGCCCTTGGCAGGACAACAGATACACCAGAGGTCCGTTCACCCCGGTCCTCTCGTACTAGGGGCGAATCCTCTCAACTCTCCAACGCCCACGGCAGATAGGGACCGAACTGTCTCACGACGTTCTGAACCCAGCTCGCGTACCGCTTTAATGGGCGAACAGCCCAACCCTTGGGACCTACTCCAGCCCCAGGATGCGACGAGCCGACATCGAGGTGCCAAACCGAGTCGTCGATGTGGACTCTTGGACTCGATAAGCCTGTTATCCCCGGAGTACCTTTTATCCGTTGAGCGACGGCACTTCCACTTGCTACCGCCGGATCACTAAGGCCTGCTTTCGCACCTGCTCGACACGTCTGTCTCGCAGTCAAGCTCCCTTGCTGCCTTTACACTCTACGTACGATTTCCAACCGTACTGAGGGAACCTTTGCGCGCCTCCGTTACATTTTAGGAGGCGACCGCCCCAGTCAAACTACCCGCCTGGCACTGTTCAGCGCCCTGATTCAAGGCACGCTGTTAGAAGCCCAGTACATCAAGGGTGGTATCTCAAGGTTGACTCCACGCCGGCCGCAGCCGACGCTTCACAGTCTCCCACCTATCCTGAGCGAGATGCACCAGACTCCAATACCAAGTTGTAGTAAAGGTTCACGGGGTCTTTCCGTCTAGCCGCGGGTACTCGGCATCTTCACCGAGACTGCAATTTCACCGAGCCCCTCGTTGAGACAGCGTTCAACTCGTTACGCCATTCGTGCAGGTCGGAACTTACCCGACAAGGAATTTCGCTACCTTAGGACGGTTATAGTTACCGCCGCCGTTTACCGGGGCTTAGTTTCAGTGCTTCGGCTTGCGCCTAACACCTCCACGTAACCTTCCGGCACCGGGCAGGCGTCAGCCCCTATACGTCGTCTTGCGACTTAGCAGAGACCTGTGTTTTTGGTAAACAGTCGGTTGAACCTATTCACTGCGGCCCCCTCGAGCTCCACGCGCAAGGCGCTTCACCCTACTGGGGCGCTCCTTCTCCCGAAGTTACGGAGCGATTTTGCCGAGTTCCTTAACGAGGGTTATCTCGATCACCTTAGTATTCTCTACTTGCCCACCTGTGTCGGTTTTGGTACGGGCACGTGGAATCTCCCTAGAGGCTTTTCTCGGAGGCTTGGCGTCAGAGACTCGCCGGCTCATAGCCAGCTGGCATCGCGCCTCAGGTATAGAGCGACCGCATTTCACTGGAAGCTCCCCTACACGCTTACCGCAGGACAACCATCGCCTGCTACTCCTAGCCTTCCTCGTCCCCCCATCGGTCAAACGATTCCGACGTGGCACGGGAATATCAACCCGTTGGCCATCGACTACGCCTTTCGGCCTCGCCTTAGGTCCCGGCTAACCCTGAGCCGACGAACGTTGCTCAGGAAACCTTGGGCAATCGGTGGAGGGGATTCTCACCCCTCTTTCGTTACTCATGCCAGCATTCTCACTTCCGAGGCCTCCACGGCTGGGTCACCCCGCCGCTTCACTGGCATCGGAACGCTCTCCTACCGCGCGCTTGCGCGCGCCCGCAGCTTCGGAACCATGCTTGAGCCCCGTTACATTATCCGCGCACGACCACTTGACCAGTGAGCTGTTACGCACTCTTTCAAGGATGGCTGCCTCTAAGCCAACCTCCTGGTTGTCTGTGCAGTCGCACATCGTTTGCCACTTAGCATGGATTTAGGGTCCTTAGCCGGCGGTCTGGGCTGTTTCCCTTTCGACGCTGAAGTTTATCCCCCAGCAACTGACTCCCGGAGTACACGTGATGGTCTTCGGAGTTTGCCTGAATTCGGTAAGCTGGTAGGCCCCCTAGTCCAAACAGTGCTCTACGGCCACAACGCATGTTATCCGAGGCTATACCTAAATATATTTCGGAGAGAACCAGATATCTCTGAGCTTGATTAGCCTTTCACTCCGACCCACAGGTCATCCGCCCAGTTTTCAACCTAGGTCGGTTCGGTCCTCCACGGGGTCTTACCCCCGCTTCAACCTGCCCATGGGTAGCTCGCTCAGTTTCGGGTCTGCCGCGTACGACTATGGTCGCCCTATTCGGACTCGCTTTCGCTACGGCTCCGCTCAACGCTTAACCTTGCCGCACACGAGCAACTCGCTGGCTCGTTATGCAAAAAGCACGCCGTCACATCACAAGGATGCTCCGACCGCTTGTAGGCACACGGTTTCAGGTACTATTTCACTCCCCTTCCGGGGTACTTTTCACCTTTCCCTCACGGTACTAGTCCGCTATCGGTCACCAGGTAGTACTTAGCCTTGCAGGGTGGTCCCCGCAGATTCAGACCACGTTTCACGAGTGTGGTCCTACTCAGGAACGCTCATCGAGAGGCTGGATCATTTCGCTTACGGGACGGTTGCCCTCTGTGGTGCACGGTTCCACGTGCTTCAGCTATGAAACAGCTTGGTAACTCTCGCCAGGACACGCACATCCTGGACAGAACGCCCTACAACCCCGAGCCGGCAACGCGTGCGCGCTTGCACCGGCCCGGTTTGGGCTCTTCCCCTTTCGCTCGCCACTACTCGGGGAGTCTCGGTTGATTTCCTTTCCTCCGGGTACTGAGATGTTTCAGTTCCCCGGCTTGTCCCGACGTACCTATGTATTCAGTACGCCGTACCGCCGTATTACCAGCGGTGGGTTTCCCCATTCGGGTATCCGCGGATCACAGGCCATTCAGCGCCTCCTCGCGGCTTATCGCAGCCGTTCACGCCCTTCTTCGACTCCTGGTGCCAAGGCATCCACCGTGTGCCCTTGACATCTTGACGGTGATCTTGATCGATCTTGCAGTGGACGCCCCCTAAGGAAAGGGACGTCCCCCTGTATGTCACGCACGACAACGGGCCCGAGGGCCCGCGGTGAGTCGGCGTGACATCCGTTTGTTGGATGACTGTGCAGTTTTCAAGGTCCGGCAGAGGGCGCCCGCCGGGGACTCCGGCGGTCGGTCTCTCAAAGCTCAACAGCATGCAGGCACCCGTGTGCTCGCCGGCCGACTCCGAAGAGCCTCATCGGCCGGCGCACGAGGCACCACGTCCAGTTCGGTCGACATTAGGAACCCGCTCGAGGGGAATGGCCGCCGTCCTGGTGACGACGGTCCGATCTCGAAACGGGCGCTCCAGTCCTGGAGCTCCCTAGAAAGGAGGTGATCCAGCCGCACCTTCCGGTACGGCTACCTTGTTACGACTTCACCCCAGTCACGGGCCCCACCTTCGACGGCTCCCTCCCAAAGGGTTAGGCCACCGGCTTCGGGTGTTGCCTGCTTCCGTGGTGTGACGGGCGGTGTGTACAAGGCCCGGGAACGTATTCACCGCGGCAGTGCTGATCCGCGATTACTAGCAACTCCGCCTTCATGCAGGCGAGTTTCAGCCTGCAATCCGAACCGAGACGCGCTTTGAGGGATTCGCTCCACCTCGCGGTATCGCCGCCCTCTGTACGCGCCAATGTAGCACGTGTGTAGCCCTGGACATAAGGGGCATGATGACTTGACGTCATCCCCACCTTCCTCCGGTTTGTCACCGGCAGTCTCGCATGAGTCCCCAACTAAATGCTGGCAACATGCGACGGGGGTTGCGCTCGTTGCGGGACTTAACCCAACATCTCACGACACGAGCTGACGACAGCCATGCACCACCTGTGATCCTGCCCCGAAGGGAAGCCCTGTTTCCAGGGATGTCAGGAACATGTCAAGCCCAGGTAAGGTTCTTCGCGTTGCGTCGAATTAAACCACATGCTCCGCTGCTTGTGCGGGCCCCCGTCAATTCCTTTGAGTTTTAGCCTTGCGGCCGTACTCCCCAGGCGGGGCACTTAATGCGTTAGCTTCGGCACGGAAGGAGTCGACACCTCCCACACCTAGTGCCCATCGTTTACGGCGTGGACTACCAGGGTATCTAATCCTGTTTGCTCCCCACGCTTTCGCGTCTCAGCGTCAGTAACGTCCCAGCGAGCTGCCTTCGCAATTGGTGTTCCTCCCGATATCTGCGCATTTCACCGCTACACCGGGAATTCCACTCGCCTCTTCCGTACTCTAGTCCGACAGTATCCACCGGCATCCCAGGGTTGAGCCCTGGACTTTCACAGCAGACTTACCGAACCGCCTACACGCGCTTTACGCCCAATGATTCCGGACAACGCTTGCCCCCTACGTATTACCGCGGCTGCTGGCACGTAGTTAGCCGGGGCTTCTTCTGAAGGTACCGTCACTCCAGCCGGCTATTAACCGACGAAGCTTCGTCCCAACTGAAAGGGGTTTACAACCCGAAGGCCTTCTTCCCCCACGCGGCGTTGCTGCATCACGCTTTCGCGCATTGTGCAAGATTCCCCACTGCTGCCTCCCGTAGGAGTCTGGGCCGTGTCTCAGTCCCAGTGTGGCTGATCGTCCTCTCAGACCAGCTACCCATCGCAGCCTTGGTAGGCCGTTACCCCACCAACAAGCTAATGGGCCGCGGGCCCGTCTCGATGCGGAGGCCAAAGCTACCTTTCCTCAACTCCCTTGAGGGAGAAGAGCTCATCCGGTATTAGCCCGAGTTTCCCCGGGTTGTCCCGGTCATCGAGGTGGGTTACCCACGTGTTACTCACCCGTTCGCGGCTTTGCCCCGGGGCAAGCCCCGGTTCGTCGCTCCACTTGCATGTGTTAAGCACGCCGCCAGCGTTCGTCCTGAGCCAGGATCAAACTCTCCGTGAAGTGAACTTCATGGAAAGACGCCGCCGAACCGATGTGCCCCACGTACACCGTGGAAGCCGGCCCAGCAGCGATTGAATGCTTCTTGTCCCGTCCGCCCGACGAGGGTGGGCGGATCAGGTCGAATCTGGACGCACAACTCAGCCCCCCGGCAGGGGACTGTGTGTGCATGCTGTTGAGTTTTCAAAGACCGTGCGCCCTGTGGAGGGGGACTCCCTCGGTTGGTCGCTTCCCGGAGGCGGCCCGATGGCCTGTTCCGAGCGGGCAGTGGATGATAGCGCCTCCTGAGCGGCTCCGGAAGCCCGGGGCCCGACTGCTTGGCGGCTTTCCAGCACATTGGGATCCTAAGCTTAGAATTCCACGTGGACAAGTTGTCGCGGCCGCTTCTATAGTGTCACCTAAATACTAGTGACTCCAGCGTAACTGGACTGGCCACAGTTAGGCCGCAAATGTAATCACACTGGCTCACCT